>Ga0247611_10001905_pt1 | contig 35736 bp, 29 predicted proteins | sample 177DNAGHGhighgp2_FD_192422 | JGI IMG/M metagenome (GOLD analysis project Ga0247611, IMG submission 192422) | Sheep rumen microbial communities from Palmerston North, Manawatu-Wanganui, New Zealand - 1770 DNA GHGhigh gp2 | ecosystem: Host-associated > Mammals > Digestive system > Stomach > Rumen... | reverse complement strand
GCTGTGCATCCGTAATATTCAATTGTTGCAGAATATCTTCTTTTGTTACTTTGTCCGCTGTGGCAGTTAGTGCTATGACAGGTACGTCAGGAAATGTTGAACGAATATCAGCCAGTTGGGTGTATTCCGGTCGGAAATCGTGCCCCCATTGAGAGATACAATGCGCCTCATCGATAGCAAATAGAGCAATCTGAATACGCGAGAGAAAGCGTTTCTGCTCCACAACAAAGCGTTCCGGCGATATATATAGCAGTTTCAACTGACCATGCAGGCAAAGATTAATAATTGCCCGGTTATCGGCTTCGGTGTTATTGCTATTGATAGCTGCTGCAGCGATGCCATTAGCGCGTAACGCATCCACTTGGTCTTTCATTAACGAAATAAGCGGAGAGATCACGATCCCGACTCCCTGACGCATCAGAGCCGGGATTTGGTAGCAAAGGGACTTGCCTCCACCGGTAGGCATCAACACCAACGCATTGCCTCCAGCCATCACATGCTCAATAATTTCCTGTTGTAATGGCCGGAATGAATCATATCCAAAATATTTCTTTAGTATTTGTAGCATTTGTGTATTATTAATATCTGCTCCTTAAAGTTTTCTTATTTTGCGGACTCCGTTATTACCAACCACTTTTTTACTTGCTCAATACACCAAGGCAACTGGTCGCGAACTTGTTGTACCCAGAAGCGAATAACATCCCATCCTTCACGCATTAGCGCTTGATTGCGTAACTGATCATTGTAACAAAGTTCTCCCGTCCATGCTTGATGATACATTGCGCCATCTACCTCTATATCCAATTTCTTCCCATTATGGAAAATGGCTAAGTCAAGATAGTACTTATCCACATGATATTGTGCTGTTACAGGAATACCTGCATCAGAAAGTGCTTTTTGTAAAATAAGTTCCCATTCTGATTGCTCTGTAGGAGCCTCACTTCCGTTACTATATTCTGCAAAATGCTCTAAGTAACTAACTCCACATTGTTTGCAATACTTTTTATCTCCAACGGTTACAAGCAAAGACCTCGCACGCGTAATAGCTACGTTGAATAGGTTTCCTGTAGATTTAAGGAACATAAGGCTTTGTGACTTTGTCCCTTCAGAAACAACCGGAGAGAAGATAATAACATCCCGTTCGTCCCCTTGGAATTTATGAACTGTATCTATGAGTATTTGGTTATGCAGCTCCAAATGATTACGCAACTCCGCGTCTTGCTCCAAAGCTTTGGTAATCATATCCGCTTGCAAATGGAAAGGCGTAGTTACACCGATACTTCCTTCAAACTCAAGTTCTATTGATAGACGTCGAAGTACTCGTATCACACATTCCGCTTCCTTTAGGTTATATGCGCCACCTGTTTCCGGTCGAATGGTCTTGCCTTTGATATCCATCCAGCGCATACCTAAAATAGGCTTTGCATCATTGGGATTATTAGGCGATTGTAAACGACTATAATCGGTGGCTATTCGAAGCGTATTATCGTAAAATTCCTGATTTGAGAACTGAATAATATCAAGGAAACTGCGATGATGGTCACGTAGTTGTATTATATTTTCAGCCTCAGTCATACCCTCTGCCAAATCATACATAGAACTGCTACGATATGACCATCTGGCTTCAATATCATTATTTAAGATAAGAGTCAAGTCCGTCTGTTTGCTTAATAAGCAAATATGATTAAGTTGCTGTTTGTCACCAATAACAGCCACGCGTTTAGCACGCATAAGTAATGGTATCATCGAGGCAATATCACATTGACTAGCCTCATCTATTATCAGCAAATCGTATAGAGCTTCTTTGAATGGAAGTCTTCTACGTGCGCTAAGCGAGGTGATAGCGCTAATGGGCAACATTGACTTAAGCGAAGGAGTATATGAATCCACATGGTCATGTTCGAGTAGACTCAGGTAGTTATGTAGATCGCCTCGATTCTTGGCATTAAAGATACCGATATGTTCATCCAGCCATGCATCCCATGCCGCCTTTGCTTTTGCTTGCAATTCAACATGTTCTCCCATCATAGCTGCATCCAATTGCTCAAGAGATGCAGATTCGCACATATCTTTTAGCAAACCATCGTAAGTTGCGATTAGAGTCAAGTCATCCATTAGTGACTTGTAACTATTATCAAATTGCATCCATTCGCGATCAGATATAGTAACGGCAAGAGAAAGCCCGGGACGATACTTCTCCATAAACGAATTTACAATTTTAATTGCTATTAGAAGTTTTTCGGTTATTCTATTCTGCCATCTTTTTCTGAATAACTTATCAAACAAGCGGTGAGGTCCTTCGTGCAAGGCTGTTCGAAGATGAACAAACTCCTCGTAAGCATTCTTTACTTCGTTTATCTCTTTTTCGCTTAGTACGCTTATCAGATGTTGATACTTGTCTCTGATAGCGCAAACCATTTGCTCAACTTCGTCAAGTCTATTTCGGGTTTCTACAATCTTTTGCTTCTGTACCAGTTTTGCATTGTAACTTGAATAGACACGACTATATTCGTTTAGGGAATTGGGGAAAGATTTGCCTTTTGCTCTTGCCTTCTCCCATTGCTGGGCATAATCAGATATACATTGTTTTGCACTCTTTTCGTACCGAAGTACAATCGGAAGTTCTTTATTTAGAGAGTTAACTCTTTTAACGACGACATCAACAGCATTGTTGTTCTTGCTGGTGAACAATACGTTTTGTCCCGCTAACGCGGCATTCATAATCAAGTTGGCTACTACCTGAGTTTTGCCGGTTCCCGGAGGACCTGCAATCAACGTAATGTCAGCACTCAAGGCGGATCGGACAGCTTTTTCCTGCTCACTATTTAGAGGCAGGATTTCTAATATGTCTTTTTCGAAAGCAGGGTTCTTATCGAATTGTTTGTTGATGAACTTCCATAAAATAGAACGCCTTATATCCAAATCGCCATATTCTCCCAAACGTGCTAATTCATTGCTGAGTCCGACGGTATAAGGAGTTGGCTCTTTTGCGAACAGAATAGCTCGATTCAAAATACCATCGCTATCAGTAATACGCATGGGACCCTTTTGAAGATCATCTATATTTAATACATCTAACCAATCCCAATCCGGCCGAATTGTTCTGAGTAAGTTGACTTTTTCCGCTAAGTCAGAGAAGGCTGCATGTCCTTCTGTGAAGCCTAACTCAGCCTCAAGTTCACGTAGTTCATATATATTCTCTGTTTTCTCGTTTGTAGAGTATTTGTCGATGATGTCCTTATTAATCAGTAATTCATCATCTATTGAGAATCCTTCAGGTTTACCATGTGTACCATCACTATATGTGACAGGAATAATAAAAAGCGGAGAGAGAAAATGCTTTACTTTTAGGACTGGATAACCAATCAACAAATCCATTTCTTTCTCTTGATTGCCCCGTAAAAATGCGCCGATTTCAGGTTTCTTTAATGTATAGTCGTTTATCCAAGGTAAAGTGATGAAAGATTGTTCGTCTTTCATGGATGCTCGGAAGGTAGTGTTGCTTTCTAAAGCAATACAACTGATATAGTATTTACAGAGTCCTTTTAAGGTCATATTTCTTCAATTCCTAAACTTTTGAGATAGTTGTATGTATCATTATTGAACTCAGACAGTAGTGTGGGGCATTATAAGGAATAGTGGTGACACAATTCACCATTTTACAAAATCGGGGGCAAAGGTACAAAAAATATTTGAGATATACAAGAAAAATCAAAGATTTTTGGCTCGGGAAGTTATTTTTGTGTAAACGAGTCAACCTTTTTCAGTTTTAGTCAGTCGGTTGTGTCTCGGTTGTGTCTCGGTCATCGGTCGGTGGTGTGTCAGTGGAATGGGGGAAAGTATGATGAACGAATGAAGGAATGAAGGAATGAAGGAATGAACGAGTTAACGAATTAACGAATTAACGAATGAACGAATGAAAGGGCACAAAAAAGACGAGCCGGAGCCCGTCTGGTGGGAACTACTGTTCGCTGTTTGCGAACGGCGAACACTTGGACTTACGCCAAGATGTCTTTGTATTCGTCTGTGCGGGTGAGGAAGGCTTGGGCGTAGGAGCAGACAGGGATGATTTGGCGGTTGTTGGCGCGTGCAAAGTCCACAGCAGCAAGAACCATCTGACGCGCGATACCTTTGCCCTCAAAGCCATCAAAGACGCGGGTGTGGTCAATGATCATCCGTTCTGGAGTGGGGCGTTGGTACGTCATTTCGCCTACTTGCACCGGGTCGGTACAAGCCCCTTCTTCGGTGGCTCTCATCCATGCCTCAAAAACGCCGCTTTTCTCGGTCTCTTGGTGTTGAATAGTTATCATTATATATTGATTTGTTCTTCGGGTTCCATTTCATCTCAACCATTAAGGTGTCTAAAAAATGGGGGCCTTTCGTTTATACCGGAGGTATCACAAGGACACCTCCGGTATGTTAGATTAATTTTCTTTTTTAGATTCTTCAGCGGGTTGGTCGTTCTCCGTCATGTTCTTGAGGAAGAGATTAACGACATGCTTGGTGATGAGTGTTTTACGAACAGCCTTGCGTACTTTGTCCGCGGACGAAGGTGCGTTGGCAACTTGTTTTGAAGCTTCTGCAGCGGCTTTCTCCGCCTCTGCAACTTGCTGTTCACGTGCATCAATCTTCGCTTTGAAACGCGGCGAAGCATGGTTGTAGAGGAAGTTATAGCATGGCACCGTAGCCTTCATGATATACGGTGTGAGGAAAGTCGTGAGCACAGACGCCGCCACAATGATGGGATAAATAGCGGGGTCGGTGACGTTCAGTTTACTTCCCAAAGCAGCAATGATGAACGAGAATTCGCCGATTTGCACGAAAGAGAATCCTGTTGACATGGCGTCCTTGAAAGTCTCTCCTCCCCACCAGCAACCAAGTGTTCCAAAGGTAATCATTCCAATGATAATGACGAATGAGACAAAGAGAATAGAATCCCAATACGCGACGAGGGAAGCGGGATTAATCATCATACCGACAGAGACAAAGAAGATTGCCGCAAAGACGTTCTTTAGCGGTGCCATAAGGTGTTCGATACGATGCGATTCCTTTGTTTCGGCGAGAACCATACCCATTACAAACGCCCCGAGTGCGGAACTGAAACCAGCTTCTTCCGCCGTGAGAACCATTCCAAGGCATAATCCGAGTGAAAGGATGATGAGAATTTCGTCGTTAAGATACGGTCGTACCCATCTGAGGAAAGTCGGTATAATAAGGATGCCAACGACAAACCATACAGCAAGCGTGACTACAAGCACTCCGACTTTTTTAATCAGTTCAACTCCTTCGAAGCTGTTTTTGACGGCGATAGACGATAGCAAGACCAATAGTACGACGGCAATGATATCCTCAAAGATAAGGATGGACGTGGCACCTTTGACGAATCGTGCTTTACTTAATCCGGCTTCGTCAATAGCTTTCATGACGATGGTAGTGGATGACATGCAAAGCATAGCAGCGAGGAAGAGCGAGTTCATGTTATCGAGTAGCGCGAATCTGCCGACTCCATATCCCAAGAGCAACATACCGATGACGATAGTGGAAACGCCGACGATAGCGACTTTTCCGGACTCAAAGAGGTTCTTCATCCGGAACTCAAGTCCGATGCAGAAGAGTACAAAAAGCACTCCGATGTTTCCCCATGTTTCGACATTCTCCATGTCAACGAGTTTCTCACCAAAGAGGTGCGGTCCGACTAAGATGCCGGCAACGATGTAGCCTAAAACGACAGGCTGTTTGAGTAATTTGAAAAGCAGGGATACAACACCTGCAGTAATCATTAAGATGTAAAGATCGTGGACCATTGTTTTATGTATTATGTTTATTGTTGCTGCGCAACGTTTATGGTTGATTTAGTTTTGTAAGTCTCGGATGGTTTTGGCAACGTTGATGAGGTGGTCCGCTACACGTTCGGAGTTCTGCGCCAAAGAAATGTATTCGGTACCCGCCTGTGGTTCGCAAATACCTAAAGCAAGCCGCTGGATGTGATTTCTCTCCATCTCATCGGTAAGTTGGTCAATTTCATCTTCAATCTGATTCGCCAAGCCGAGTGCAGTCATGTCGCGTTTATGGTACGCAAGCATCGTCGCATCGAAGAGCTTGGCAATGAGTTGGTTCATCTGCTCAATCTCTTTGAGCGCGTACTCGGAGAAGCTGACTTCGTGCTGACGCAAACTATCGGCATATTCCATGATATTGGTAGCATAGTCCCCAATACGCTCCAAGTCACTGACAGTACGAATGGTAGAAATAAGATATTGGTGGTCAAACCGATTGAGGCTGTTATTTGACAAGACGAGCGCATAATGAACGAGTTCGCGATTAAGGAAGTTGAGTTGTCGTTCTGTTTGGTCGAATACGTCCTTGTTGGAGTTATCCAAAGTGGTGACGTTGTGTATGGAAAGCTGATAGTTTTGAATCGCTAATTTAGCCATATTCTCGACTTCCGATTTCATTTGGCGAATAGCGATAACGGGTGTTCTCAACATCTGCGGGTCGAGGAAGTATAGATGCGGTTCGTTGGATTTTTCAGCAGGCACATCTTTGATAATCCTGCATGCGAGCTTGACGAGTGCATCCGTACAAGGCATAGCGACAAGCATTGTGCAGACGTTGAAGACGGTGTGGAACATAGCCAATTGCAGTTGCGGTGCAGCGGGGAATAAGTGTTCGAAAATCGTTCCGAAGCTCCATACTCCAGCTGTGAAGATATGGAGTCCCCCAGCGATGCATAGGAAAATGATGACACCTAATACGTTGAACAGCAGGTGAATCAATGCGGTTCGCTTAGCAGCCACTCCGCTGGTGAGACCCGCAATGATGGCTACGACGCAGGAACCGATGTTACTACCCATCGTGAGATAAATGCCCTGGTCGAGCGCGATCAACCCGGTGAGAACCATAGTGATGGCAATAGATGTCATGACAGATGAGGACTGTATAATCGCTGTTATGATGGCTCCGAGCAGGACTAATAACAGGGGATTTCGAATGGATGCGAGGAAGATCTTGACCGAGTCAAGCGCCGCAAATTCGTCCATGGCATTTGCCATCATACTCAGACCGACGAAGAGCATACCAAATCCGGTCAAAATACCACCTGTTTTTTTCCATGAATCGTTTTTAGAGAAGAGCATTATAAACGCTCCAATTCCCGCAAATGCGGCAAAGATGAGCGTGGTAGAGATGCTGTTGGAGCCGGATAATCCGAGTGCTACCAATTGTGCCGTGACGGTAGTACCGATATTGGCACCGTAAATGATGGTCGCTGCCTGCGTGAGCGACATAATACCGACATTGACGAAACCAATAAGCATGACCGTGACCGCTCCGCTGCTTTGAATAGCCGCTGTGCCGAGCGTACCGATGCCGACACCAATCCATTTGTTGTTACCGGTTTTGGTGAAGAGTTGTTTGAGTCTTCTCGATGCAGCAGATTCGAGGTTGCTACTCATGATATTGCAGGCGACGAGAAAAACGCCAATACCCGCAGTAAGCGTCAAGATAGCAGTGAGAATACTTGTTATATCCATATTGTATTGATTTATTTAGCGTTTTGTTTGCGTGGATAGTACCAAAGTTGCCACGAGTTAAACAGGTTTGTCCAAATCGAATAAAAAGCCAAAAGAACCGATGCCAATGGATGTAGATACAAAGATGTCATCCAAATTCCGATGGCGGAGTTTTTTTGTGCAAGCAGTTGGCCTCCGGCAATTGAGTCCCCAAAGTAGTATCCGAGCAGTTTTCCGATGGTGAATTGCAAAATGCAAATGATGAGAGACAAAACAGCCAATCCAATGATGGTTGTTTCGTTCCCTGCGTGTTGCAAAGCGATATAGTCCATTGTTTTGCCCAACGTAAGGAGTAAGGCCATCGCCCATAAATAAAATGCGACTCCCTTGTATTTTGCGAGTTTGTTGTTAACTTTCGGTGCGAACCATTGCAGCAATAGCGCAATGAGATAAGGTAGCGCCAAGACGGTAGCAATCTTTCTAAGAATCAGCCAAAAAGAAAGCCAATATGACGCCGTTTCTCCGTTCAGATGCGAAAAGATTGCGGGTGCAACGACCGCGACGAGCAGATTTCCGAGCACGGTGTAACTGACGACAGTTTCGCGCTTTGCACCGAGTTCGCACGCGACGACACTGACGCTGGCCGCTACAGGGCAAAGAATGCCGATAAGTGCACCCTCCGCGAGGATGTCATTGTCAGTGACTCTTTTTACCACGCAGTACGCCGCAATCGATATGATGACTTGAAAAGCAGCGATACATGCTTCGAGCAAAGACGGGCGTAGTTTGGTGAGTTTGACAGAGCAAAAGGTGAGTAGCAGAATGACGAAAATCAGTCCCGGTGTGATGAAACTAATCTGCCCTAACCATTGATGGAACAATATTCCGAACACAATGGCGGATGGTAAGACATATGGTTTGATTTTCTTCTGCATTACGAAAAGCGGTGCAAAGGTACAACTTTTTTTTGAAATGTGCAAAAAAAAAGCGCCGAAGCGCTTTATTTTTATTTGTAAAGGTACCTTTTGATGGATTGTTTGGGTGTTTTAGCAAAAGGTTCTTTTCTAAGTTCAAAGTCAGCTATTTTGCTATAGTTAGGCAGCACGCTGTTTGTTAGTGCGACAGCCTGTTGCAGCGTTTCGCGCTGTGTGGTTTCATCAGTAGCCTGCAGTTCCTCCGCGGGATAAATGAGTGCGATGAGTTTTCCCTCGCGGCTAACGACAACGGATTCTCCGACTCCGGTCATGGAGTTGAGTTTGTCTTCAAGTTCTTCGGGATAGATGTTTTGTCCTGATGCACCGAGAATCATATTTTTGCTTCTGCCGCGCAAGAAGATATTTCCGTGCTTGTCGATAATACCGAGGTCTCCTGTCCGCATCCATCCGTCTTTGGTAAATGCCGCTTTTGTGGCTTCTTCGTTTCGGTAATAGCCTAACATAACGCATTTACCGGTAACCTGCAGTTCTCCGGCAATCTTTTGCGGGTCGGGCGAGTCGATTCGATATTGGTTGTACTCCTCGAGCCCTTTTCCGCATGAGCGCGGCACGTATTTATCCCATGGGCAATAAGCGAGCAACGGTCCACATTCGGTCATACCATATCCGACACAATAGCAGAACTTCATGTCCTTGAGGCATTTTTCGACCTCTTCGTTGAGCGCCGCTCCACCAATAATGAGGTGTCGCAACTCTCCGCCAAATGCTGCCATGAGTCTGTTTTTGACGATTTTACGGAGTAAGAGCCTAATTCCGGGCGTGTTCCAAAGGATCTTCATAACAGGCTTGTTGATGGTCGGAAGGACAGCCTTGCGGACAATCTTTTCAATAACCAAAGGTACAGTCAGAATCATATACGGTTTCACTGTAGCGAATCCTTTCATGAGGATAGACGGCGATGGGGCTTGTGTCAAGAAATATACGTGTGTATCGTCGCAGACCTGATATAGGAACTCAAATGTCAGTCCGAACATGTGTGCGATAGGCAGCATCGAAAGCACTCGGTCTCCGTGAATATGCGGGATTTTTTTAATGGCAAACTCTACATTTGCACTTAAGCTCAGATTGGTCAGCATAACACCTTTTGGTGATCCGGTAGAGCCGGAAGTGTAGTTGATGACAGCGAGTTCATCGTAGTTTTCAATCGGGTAATTGAGTTCAGCAATCAGTGCGCCTTCCTGATGTTGTGCATCGTAGTCCGATCCTGCCTTGAGATATGTAGCTTTCGTTTTCGGGTCTTTGGCATAGTACATTTCCAGCGTGTCCATGTTAATGACTCCGAGCAGTTCGTTCATATTCTCGGGATTGATTTTCGTCTTTACGACGGGTCCTGTAAGCAGCAATTTCGCTTGCGAGTGTTCCACGAGTTTTTCTATATCTTCTCCGGTGAAATCGGGCAAAATCGACACAACGACGGCATGATATGTAGTGATAGCGAAGAACGCCATTCCCCAGTTGGCACAGTTACGCCCCGCCAGTGCGATTTTATCTCCTTTCTTAATACCGAGCGCGTCAAATTGAGCGTGCATTCGTGCAATAGCCGTAGCTAAGGAGTGATACGTGTAGGAATTTGATTCACCGAGATTCGTCATAATGGGCGTTTCCCAGTGCTTACGCATGTTTTCTTGTAGAAAATCTAAATAATGTCTTGGTTGCATTTTATTGTTTTTTTTCGAAATCCGCGGCAAAAGTACTGCTTTATTTTCGAACAGCCGTTCGAAAACGGCAAAAAAATGCAAAAAATGCTATTTTTGTAACTTGATAAGGTCAAAAAGGTAGTAATAATTTCGTGGAAACATGGTGAAGTCCATTTGTACTCCTGCTCTACCGCTATCGTATCCGTCTTTGATGTGTGTAAAAAGTGATGCGACCGTTTCAACATCAATGTCGGGTCTTATTTCTCCTGCCCGAATGCTGTTTCTAAGTGCCCGTTTCCAAATTTCGAGCTCTTTTTCGTATATTCTATAGGCGAGTTTATAGAGGTGTGGAAATTGCAGGTAAGCGGTGTAGTAAAGAGTTACTACGCCGGATGTGTTTACGTTTTTGTTATCGAAATTAGCAGCAACTTCTTCCAATCCATGCAGGTATTTGAGCATTTCTGTAATCATTTGCGAGGTGAGAATATTGTCGGGCTGCCTCATACAATGTCTTTTCGGTGTGATGAAGTATTGTGTCATTACGTAAAAGAACAAGTCTTCTTTGTCCTTAAAGTAATAATACATGGTTCCTCGCCCCATATTGAGGGCGTTCTGTAAGTCGGAAATAGACACATTTTGATAGCCTTGAGTAAGAAACAGTTCCAAAGCTTTAATGGCAATTTTCTCTTTTTTTTCGTCTTTATTCATGATTAAAATGTGTATTGAAGTTGAATTTTTGCCCAAGCACCGGGTTGTAGTAAACCTCCGTAGTCGTAGTAATGGCGGTTCGTGATATTTGTGCACTCAATGGCAATACGCCAGTGTTGGAAGCGATAGTAAATCTCACCATCGAGCAGGAAGATCGGAGTATAATCGCGCACATGTCCTTCCGTGTCGTTGAATTGTCCTTGCCGCTGTCGGAAAGAGAACATCCATGAGGCTCCAAGTCCTTTATAGATACCATGTTCCAATCGTATCGTAACTTTGTGCCGCAGGTAATCCAAGTAACGCGACTGTGTCTCAATCAAGTCAATATCCAATAAGGTGTAAGCGTACGATAGTTGTAAACTACGCAGCCATTCGTTCCATTTATACGTTAGCGAACATTCTACGCCAAAGGCATTAACCTGCTGTTGGTTTTGAGCGTGATACGGGCGTTTTGTGTCCGTTGGCACATATACCCAATCGATAATATCCCTTCCCCAGCGGTAATATATATCTGCGCTGGCAGCAAGCGTTCCTGCACTACCAAACTTATGGCGAAAAGCGCTTCCTATAGCCACGGTCCAAGCTTTCTCCGGCTTAAGGTGAATATCTCCCAATTGATTTCCGGCATTGTAGTACAAATCTGTGAAGGTTGGGAATCGCAAGGAACGATTGGCGTTGGCATAAATCGTTACGCCATACGGGAAAGAGTAACCTAAGTCCGCCCCTGCAGTCCAATGGTGTCCAAACATTGTGTTGTAAATGCCGTTGGCAGAAAGTGAAGCCGAGAATCCCTGCGCGTGGAAAGTTTGTTGTGCGAAATAACTTACGTTGAGGCGGTTTTTGCCTTTTACTAAATCCAAAACGCGTACATCGCATAAGTTAAAGCCTTCCACATTTGGTACTTGTCCGTTCGGATTGATGGTATCTCCGATGTTGGTGGAGTGGATATTTTCATTCCGCACAGAGATCCCGAAAGTGGTTTTTCCGATGCTTGAACTATAATGAGCCTGTACTTTTGCCGCAGCGTTTTGTGCGAAGTGGAAATTGCCGTATAGCCGCTGCGTGCGATGCCATTCGTAGCGGTCGTAGTTAGCACGGTAATCCGCCTGTACATCTAATGCCCAATTACCCCATCGGTGTTCGTAACGTGCAGAGCCAAAGGCAGTACGCGTTGCATCAAATTGGTCTTGCGAGCCGAAACCATAGAAAGAGCCGGCTCCGGCATCTTTGTATTGCAAGCCCAATTGTAGGTCCAATCCTTTGTACGAGGCGCTACAGAAGATGTTTGCTTTGTCAAAGTCGGAATTATTTAGAGCGGTTTGTTCCTTCTCAGTCGGGGAAGGAGCATAATAGCCGCTGCTGTGTCCGTATTCAGCAGAAGCCACAACACGCCAATTGTTTTTGTGCCAACCCAACGTCGCATCAACCGCTGCGTATTTGTTCATACCAGCTTGCATAGCAACGTGGTAATGAGTGCTGTCCGGTTGGATAGTAACGATGTTAATAGCTCCGGAGAAGGCATTTCCTCCGGCAAGAGAAGCGGCAGCGCCTTGAAGTACCTCAACGCGCTGAATAGCAGAAAGCGGGACGGGTAGATTGAGTGCGTAATGTCCTGTTTGCGCATCGCAGACGTTGACTCCGTTCAGCATAATCAGCACTTGGTCAAACGTGCCTCCGCGCATACTTACGTCCGCTTGCGAGCCATTTACGCCACGTGTCCTAACGTCTAATCCTGGAAGTAATTGCAGCACATCCGCGACCGTTGTGACGGGCATTGTAGCAAGTTCTTCCTGACTAATTTCAGTTACCAAGCGGTATGCTTGCGAATGAATTTCTGTTTGGTGTGAGAAGACCTGCACTTCTTGTAAGCGAAGTTGCAGCAGATCATCCGGCGGGTCTGCGACGGAGTCCTGTTCAGAGGCTAAAGCTGTTAATGAAGAAGTGAAGCATAGTGCCAGAACAGCGGCAATTGATGTGCCGGATTTAAGTAGTTCTTTGTCGCAAAGCGCACAACTAAGCCGCCCAATAGTTACTTCCCGATGCATGGAAATGAAAGCCGCATAAGCCTTGCGGCTGAACTGCCGGAAACGAATTGTTGCCGCTTTTACGCAGGAGAGAATTTTTCTCATACTAATGATTTAATCAATTGTTCCGTATTTCCGTAAAGCAAGTCGATAGGTGCCAGTTCAATCATTGTGTATGCCCCGAAGCGGCCTTGTTGTTTCATTTTATATGCAGCGCGCGCGCATGAAACGAGCACTTGTCCTGTTAATGCAGGATTGTTGATGGACATATTGAACTCGAAGCGTTGATTATGTGTACAACCGCTGACTCCAGAGCGTGTAAGGTTCACTCCGTGTGCGACATTGTTCAGTTCAGCCACTGAAGGAACTGCGATGACGTGCGTTTCATCGTGTGCAAAATAATCGTCTTTGAGAATCAGTTTCTCAACCCGCTTGAAGTCAGCGCCCGGTTCCAGCTCGATATAAACCATTCTGCGATGTACTCCTGTCCCCAAAGGAATAGTCATTGAGAGTGCGTCTTTAACGCCTTCTATAGCTTTTGCGGCAACGGTGTGTCCCATAGAACGCCCGGGTCCGAAGTTTGTGTAAGTCAGTCCTTGCGGTGCGATGGCTTGAAGCAGTGCGCGTACGACAGAATCGCTACCAGGATCCCATCCGGCAGCAATAACACTGACCGTCTTGTTGGCTTGATCCAAGGGCATCAACTGGTTCCTTAAGGCAGGAATACGTGTGTGGATATCGAATGAATCCACTGTTACGATTCCTTGTGCAATGAGGCGTTGTGCATATTCAGGCACTTCGCGTGTGGGCACACAAAGAATAGCGACGTCTGCACGTATAGCGGACAAATCGTCGTTGTGGTGATAAACTGCGGCAAGCATCATATCCGGAGCAGTTTCCAGTGCCTGCTCTACAGCCTTGCCAATGTTCCCATAACCGATAATTGCGACTTTTAACATATAGGTTTTATAAAAAATCATGCAAAATTACTGCTTTTTTTTGACATTTCAAAAAAAATGTGTAACTTTGTAGCAAATTTTTTTAAGATAGGAGGTCGTTATGAAAAACATTGTAGTCTTTACGGGTGCCGGCGTGAGTGCGGAAAGCGGTTTAGGCACCTTCCGCGATTCGGATGGTTTGTGGGAGAAATACCGTATTGAAGATGTGTGTACACATGAGGCTTGGCTACGCAATCCGCAGCTATGTGTGGACTTTTATAATGCTCGTCGTAAGGATACGTTAGCGGCAAAGCCAAATGCTGCGCATTTTGCTATTACGCGACTGCAAGAGGCCATCCCTTCCACGCAAATCATTACGCAGAATATTGATGATTTGCATGAGCGTGCCGGCAGCAAGGATATTGTCCATCTTCATGGAGAAATCACCAAACTCCGTTCACAAAAGAGTGAGATAGATACGGTGCCGTTAGCAGGTTGGGAGCAACATTATGGTGACCGTCACCCGGATGGTTCTTTGCTGCGGCCGTATATTGTGTTTTTTGGTGAAGGAGTGCCTTATTTTCCTGTAGCTTGTGAGATTGCTTCCAAAGCCGATGTAATGTTAGTTGTGGGGACAAGTCTCAATGTATATCCGGCAGCCAGTTTGCTGCAATATGCACCGATGTCGGCGGAAATATATGTTGTTGATCCCGGCATGCCGGAGTTTGGTCCTTATCGCGACCGGATAACCCATATACGTAAGAAAGCCTCAGAAGGAGTTCCTGAAGTGGTGGACTTGCTGATTCAAAAATACAGTTGAGACTAATAGGGCAGGCAGTTACAATGATGCCGTTTGGACTTGCTGTCAAATGTGTAATACACGGATAGCCCAATTGTCAAGGCGTGGAATTTATTGAGCGAAGAATCATAAAGCGGTGTGAGTGAGACTTGCGCCGCTTGTCCTTTCACATCAATCGGAGCGATGTTGACGCTACGCGTGGATGCTTGTACGTTTCGCTTGTATGAGTTCCATATATCGCACTCTGCGAACAAACGTACGCCGATATATTCGCGTGTGACCACTTTCCATTCATATCCTATTTCGGCAGCGACAGTTACGTGCCATTCGGGAGTTAGTCGCGCACCTTGTGCGGTGCTGTTTTCCGTTTTTAGTTCACCTATCGACGGATCGTTGCGCACCCATACATCAAAGTCCGGATAATACGCATTAATATCGGCTTTGTTGATTTCGCTTTTTGCCTGTGTCCAGAGTACCGCCTTGCCTTTGAATCCCAATGCAGCAACCAAACCGTAATACTTGAGTTCCGCCATAATAGGGATACCGATATAAAGTTGGTGGTGATAGTCCGTTACTTTGGAATAGACATCATATTCCATTTTATGCTTCAGATAGTCGGTATTGGTGAATTGTGTATGTGCCTCTTCGTACCAGCCGCTATAAGCCCAAGAGGCTTCGATTCCTGTGCGCGGACCGAGATATAGAGCGCCTCTTCCGAGTGCCATCATATACGCATAGCGGAAGTCCAGTCCAGCGCTTGGTCCCCACGTGTTGACCAAGGAACTGTCGGCTAACATGGTATGTGCACCGCCGAACAACCCGATGGTGAAACGGTGTACCTGCGCCGATAATCCCGTAGTGAGACTAACTGCCAGTATTACTATGACGAGTATTTTTTTCATCGATCAACTATTAACCTCACTCCTGTTATTCCTGCCTTAGTGGCAATTTGAATAATATAGCATCCAGGTGGCGGAGCGGAGAAAGAGCAGGTATTGTTTGCAGATTGTTGTGCAATCTTTCTGCCTGCCATATCACATAGTGTCACTCGGACATCTCCTATAGGCGGCAAGCCGGTGACTTGTACTTCGGTGCCGGTATAGCGACACGTGACGGGCGGTGCTTGTGTGGACTCGATATCTTGCGAACCGTCGTATTTCCAAATGTTACTTCGCAGTGTATCCGAGCAAAGCGAAATGTCTTCCGGTGCTTTAACCGGCACTTCGGCATAATACCAAGCAGTGGTGTTCGGGCTGATGGAGATGGTTAGATAATAACCCACATGAACTAACTCATCATCTCGATTTATAGCCCCTAATTCATCTTGTTCGCCAACCACTCGATACCAATTGATATCGGTTTCTGCAGGGAAGAATCCATTTTTATTAAGTGCGTTTTTGTCCACCATTAATACTTGTTCATACAATGGAACGACAGGAACTAACGGTTGTTCGCAAATCTTGCTGAAAATGGCAACAAGGTCTGTGTCGCCGAGCACATCCATCCACCGCGGATTATCGGTAATTCCGTCTGACCATTGCTCAAACTGGTAGCCTGGATTTGCGGTAGCAGTAACCAAGACCTGTTCTCCACAGGTGAGTTCCTGAGCCGCATTATCGGACTGCGCAATTGTGAGTATTGGCAGGAGCGTTAGGATTAATATGTTCAGCAATTTACGCACTTTGTTGATTATTGTGCTTGAGCAACAGTAATAGTAATAGTACCCATCGCAGCGTCTTGCGGTGTGATGTTGAAGTTAAACGTTTTCAGTTTGAAGATTGCTTGATACGAAATCTGCGTCAGACTGCTGTTAGCTTTGAACACACGCGGGTTGGAGGTGTTGCCGTCCGACCATTTCTCAAATACGTAGCAATCATCAGTAGCGGTTGCCGTTACCGTTATCTCGTTGCCTTCATCCAGAGTTGCCGTTGTTTTGTCCACCGAACCGCCTTCCGATGCGCTGAACGTCAAAACATACTCTTTTGTGAAATAGGCCGTTAGCGTCAATGCTTCTTGCACATTGCTAAACGTACGTGGGTTGTCGGTGTTTTCATCACTCCATTTCACGAAGTGATAGCCTTCTTTGGCTGTTGCCGTGATCGTAACTGTGCTTCCGCAGTCAATGGTCTTTTCCTCCGCATGTCCTGCGCAGAAGAGCCCAAGCGCTAAAAGCATTACTGTTAATTTCTTTTTCATTTTGTGGGTTATTTAGTTTGTTAATAATTCTATTTGTCAGCCGGTTATTTTACGTCAAATGTTATGGTTCCGGCTTCTTGTATATTTTTATTGACCGTTATCTTGACTTGACAATCCTCGACGTCCTTTACCAATCGAACGGCGTAGCCTTTAGAGCGAGTCGTAGAAACGGATAATTTTACGAGCGGGTGTAATTCAACCGCTGTCGCATTCATCGTACTTGTTGCTTTGTCGCTGCTCCAATAACAGCCTTCTTCTTCTTTTATATTGACTGTGGTACCGCTCCGCGTGCCGGCATAAGGAATGAATAGTACTCCTTTTGCCTCGATGGCGGTCCATGCTTCAGCGGTGTACTTGTCTGCGATATCTGCAAGAGTCAACGTGCAGTTATCCGGCAGGAGGATTACTCCGCCGACGTCGTTGATTCTAAGTTGTTTCTTATCGTGATTGTTGTAGAGATATTCCCATTCAGCGGCGGTCAAGGTTCGCCATAGCAGCATGGTGTTGCCGCCATTTGTGATGGCATTTTGTCCCCAATCCAAGAAGTCTCCTGCATAATCAGCTGCACCGGCGTTGGAAGAAACGCCGAAGGTTTGTTTTGTTTTGCCGCTCCATCCGAAAAGGTCGATGCAGGTGGTGAAGTCGTTATTTGTGCCTAATATATCGTACTGATGGGGCGCGAAGGACCATGTTTTTGTTCCTGCCGAGATGTTGCAGCGCAAGTTTCCCTGTGAGAAGCAAACTTTGCCGCCTTCTTTATTGATAACAAAGCGCCCGGGCAGTTCGCCCGTGCTTTGTGGATGGTCGGTAGCAAAAACCAAACTACTCAACCATAATCCTAATATCAGCAGCCATTGACGCTTCATTGCACAAAAAATCGCGCAAAAGTACAAAAAAAATTTGGTTCGTGCAAATTTTTTTAACGAATTATCGATTATTGATTATGGATTATTGATTATTGAGTTATGGAGTTATCGAATTATTGAGTTATGGAGTTATCGAATTATTGATTATAGAGTTATCGAATTATTGATTATAGATTATGGAGTTATTGATTATCGAAATAGCCTGTATTTAGTCGGTAATTGGTCGGTAATTGGTCGGTAATGTCTCGGCGAGCACCCGATGAGCACCCGATGAGCATCCGATGAGCATCCGATGAGCATCCGATGAGCACCCGATGAGCATCCGATGAAGCTTCGGGGCAAAGTAATTGAAAATTGAGAATTGAGAATTGAGAGTTGAGAATTCTTATCTCGCAGAGCTCGAACGATCGGCTTCGCCGTATGGAGAGTTGAGAATTGAGAATTGCAAGAAAACTCCTACAATGCATTGTTTGGATTACCACCTGTGATAGGACCTTCGCCAATATCGGGACGACGAGACGACGTCATCAAAGAGCAAGTCTCAATGGCAGTGATATGTATTGCGGGCGGTGTATAGCGGCCTTTCATACTATCATGCGGTTTAGTCGATGAGCTTTCCTTGAACATCGTATTTCTCGTTCCCTTTGATGATATAGACTGCGCCGCGCTTAATAATCTTTGCCGCTTCAGGAGTACCTCCTTGTATTGTGCCATCTCCTGTTGGCGTTTGCTCCTGTTTGCCTAAATGCGCCTTCATATTACGGTGCATCGGTGCTTCTGCCGGCGCGGAAGAGGTGTTGACATAGAAATATGCGCGGAAAGGTTTTATTGTTCCATCAGTATTCGGCCAATAGAGCTGGTTGTCCCTGTCTAAGAAAAGATAACCGCCATCCGTAGTATATGCTTCTTGTGCGGACATAGCAAATGGAACGAAAGTGCCCCTGAACTCTACGCCATTGATGTTGACAGCAGACTTTTGGGGATTGGTGTTGGAAATGGTAACGTTTGTAAAGTTGAGTTCCTCAAGTTGTGTTGTGGCATCATATTGCACGAAATACGGTTTTCCGGCTTGTATGGCATTGATAGGTTCGCTGACATAGAGATAGAGTTCGTCATCCGCAACAACAGCATTTGTAAACTCATGTATTTGTACGCCGTTGAGCGAGCTGGCAGCAATCTGTTCTGCATCCATAGAGAATGGCAGGCAGAGCGTGTTGTACATATTTTTTGCCACCGGACGCGTGATAGACAGTTCGGGCAGGGTCTCTCCGTTGTGTGCGGAAAGGAAGGTGTTCAATTCTTCGGTGGTATTGTTATCGCCAATAGCGGGCGCCGGTGTTGGTTCGGGATGGGCAGCGCGGTAATTTGCGAGTTCTTTTTTTGCATCTTCAACCAAGTTGCGGAACTGGTCGTAGTTCATAGCGATAGAAAAAGCAATTGCTCCCAATTGCCAGCCGGCAGAAAGGTCTGTTTTCCAGTGTGCTCCCACCCATAAGCGGCACTCCATCCATTCGTCCATCATCGCTTTTATGGCTTGTGCATTGTCGGGGTCGATATACATCATACACATACCGAAGAGACCTGCGAAATAGCCGTGCCCGGAAGGGTAAGAGTCGCTGCTGGCCGTGCGGGGATCATAATGCGTAGAGCCGTACCACTCTCCGAAATACTTGTACGGCCGAGGACGGGTACGCCATAAGTTGGAGGTGTTGTCTGACTTCATTTGCTCGCAGAGTTGCTCCAATGCGTAGATATTCGGGAAGTCGGTCGTATTAGGATTCTTTTTCGCCGTGTAATTGTTGATTCCTTTTCTTTCCCATGTGACATCGATAAATGGTGCGTTCATTACCGAATCCGCTGCCAGACGGTAGAGGGCGAAATAGTATTGTTCATTCAGTTTCGCCCAAATGGAGTCCCAACGGTCACCATTTGCATCAAGATTTTCATGTGCAGCTTTTTTGTATTTGTAATATGTGATTGAGTCATCCAGCCAGATGAGTGAACCCACTTCGGGTGGTGCAGGGAGGAAGAATTTACCACTGGGTAGTGCGGCTTTGAGGTCGGCATCCAAAGTAACTGTAGCAAAGGAAGAGATTGTAAATGCCGCCAATAAGAGGGAAAGGAAAGTTTTTTTCATGATTGTTTTATTTTGTAGAAAGTAATGTATTATATCGTGCGAGGTATTTTCCGATGATGTCGAACTCAAGGTTGACGACCGTACCGGGTTTGATGAATTTGAAGTTGGTGTTTTCAAAGGTATAAGGAATGATGCAGACACTGACAAATGCTTTGTCTCCTTGTATATCCGGGTCGCAGACAGTGAGCGAAACCCCGTTGATAGTGACGGAACCTTTGTCCACGCAGAAGTATCCGCGTGTAATCATCTCCGGCGTTGTGTGATATTCAAATCGGAAATACCAACTGCCATCCGTTTCTTTGACTTCTGTGCAAACAGCAGTTTGGTCCACATGTCCTTGAACGATATGCCCATCGAGTCTGTCTCCGAGCTGCATCGCCCGCTCGAGATTGACATAGTCGCCTTCTTTCAGCACGCCGAGGTTAGTGCGGTTAAGCGTTTCCTGCATTGCGGTAACGGTGTAAAGATCGCCATCGTTCTTAACAACGGTCAGGCACACTCCGTTATGGGCAATAGATTGGTCAATAGTAGTTCCGTCCTTAAAAGGATTGCGCAAGGTGAAGTGCTTGTTGCCTTGCTCGGATTCGATTTTAATGATAGGCGCTAACGCCTCAACGATACCAGAAAACATAGAATTATTTACGATTTAGCGATGTACGATGTACGATTTATTTACGATTTAGCGATGTACGATTTATTTACGATTGAAATATTTGCCCACCACCGGCAGTCCGCTAAGCGGGAAGTCTTTTCTTGTCAAGACAACGAGATATACTGCCAACAGGACTGTTCCGATAGCCATCATCAGCCACATATTCAAACCACAATAGTGGCGAATGAGATAATATACAGCCAACAAGCCGATGGTAAGCAATGTGTATGAAGCGATACACTTGAGGTCGTACGGGATAGGTGCTTTCTTTTGGCCGATAAAATACGAAAGCAACATCACGCAGAAGTAACAAACGAGGCTGCTGCCGCAACTTGCCCAGTAACCAATCAAGGGTACACCGATAATCTGCAATACTAATGTGATTACCAAACCAATCAGCGAGAAATATGCTCCCCACTTGGTTTCGTCTGTCAACTTATACCAGAAACTGAGATTGAAATAGACTCCTTGGAAGATGTACGTCCAAAGCACTATGGGCACAATCTTCAGTCCTTCCCAATAGTTCGATTTAACAATATAGCGGAAGATATCCAAATAGAATATGACAATCAACATAATGAGGTACGAGAAGATAATATAGTACTTCATTGCATCGGCATATGTCTCGACAGATTGTTTGTCTTTGTGCTTGGCAAAGACGAAAGGCTCATAGGCGTAGCGAAACGCTTGTGTGAACATCATCATTACCATTGCGACCTTAAAACATGCGCCATAAATACCAAGTTGCGCATCCGCATCTTCGTATGGATATAAATACGGGAATAAGATTCTATCCAAAGTTTGATTCATGATGCCGGCAACTCCCAATATCAGCAGCGGCAAAGAATATCGCAGCATACTGCGGAGCGCAGGCCATGAGAATTGTCCGCCAACAGGGAGCGTAAAAGGCAACAGACACAAGGTTTGAATAGAAGTCGCCAAGATATTACTCAAGAAGACGTAGTAAACTTCGTTTTTCCCTAAAACCACGATAAACAAGAGGTTGAAGGCGATATTCAGCAAAACGAATAGCAGTTTAAGTCCGGCAAACAGCAGTGGGCGCTTTTTATAGCGCAGGTAAGCAAAAGGAATACTTGCAAACGCGTCAATGGCAACCGTAACGAACATAATGGATATAAATTCGGCGTGGTTGCTATATCCCAGTACATTTGCTATTGGATGTTGAAAGATAACAACAAATATGGCGAAGAATGCGCTGGACGAGAATAAAGTCCAGTACGCTGTTTTGTATATAGTTGGAGCGCCGTAATCCTCTCGATTAGCAAATCGAAAGAATCCCGTCTCCATGCCATAAGTCAAGATTACCAGCAGTAGTGCCGTCCAAGCGTAGATGTGGGTTATGATACCATAATCGTCCGTCAGCGCTAAGGAGTACGTATATAGCGGCACCAACATGTAGTTGAGGAACTTGCCGATAATCGACGAAAGACCGTAAATGGCGGTGTCTTTCGCGAGTCCTTTCATTGCATTTGCTTCACTCATCGTTTTTTGTATTTCGACCTTCAACAATTATAACAATTTCTCCCTTAGCGGGGTGCTCTTTGAAATGCGCAATCAGTTCAGCCAATGTACCTCGTTGCGTGTCTTCGAACTTTTTGGAAATCTCTCTGCTGACCGATGCCATCCGGTTCGGTGTGAGGTATTCCGCCAATTGTTCAAGGGTTTTCTGCAAGCGGAAGGGCGATTCGTAAATAATCATTGTATGTTCCTGTTCCGCAAGTTTCTGCAAGCGTGTCTGACGCCCTTTCTTTTGCGGCAGGAACCCCTCAAAGTAAAACCTGTCACAAGGCAATCCGCTATCCACTAAGGCGGGAACAAATGCCGTTGCGCCGGGGAGACATTGTACCTCAACCCCTCGTTCCACGCAGGCTCGGACTAACATAAATCCGGGGTCCGATATCCCTGGTGTGCCGGCATCGCTAATAAGCGCGACCTGCCTTCCTGACCGAATCTGTTCCGCCATGGATTCGCTTGTTTCATGTTCGTTGAACTTGTGATGCGATTTAAGCGGTGTGTGGATGTCGTAATGCTTGAGCAGCACCGAAGAGGTGCGGGTGTCTTCAGCAAGAATCAAATCGACCTCTTTGAGAATCCGCAGCGCCCGAAGTGTGATGTCTTCAAGGTTCCCGACCGGTGTTGGTACAATGTATAACATTAGCCGAATCTTCTGTGCAGTGCGTTAATAAACAGGGCGTATGTGGAGGATTCTTTATCCCAATCAGCAAAGTGCTTGTCTAAATAAGCCAGCGCTGCACCAAACGAACTTTGCTTGTTGAGTGCTTCAATCGTTTTTTGCATCAACTCGCCGTTTTGAGCAAACAACTCGCGTTGAAACAGGAAACGGTCTCCTAACGAAATCGCGTGTTTCAAATCGTCCACCATATTTCCGAACAGCGTCGTTTGTTGTGCGGCAGACACAGGTTCAGCCTTTGGTTGTTTAGGCTCGGCGGGTTGCGGCTTAGCGGGTTCGTCTTTGGGCTGAGGAATCTCGTTCTTTTCTTCTACTTGTGGGACTTGTTCCTCTTCTGCCGGAAGTGGTTCCTCGTTTGTTTCGGGCTCTTCCTCCAGTTCTTGTTCTTCTTCCTCAAGTTCTTGTTCCTCCGCATCGGGCTCTTCCTCTACCCATTCCTCAAAGTCTTCTTCCTCATAAGGTCTTGCTTCCAACTCTGCGATACGTGCCTCATAGTCCGTGATTTGTTCGGCTTGATCGGCGACACGTTTCTCAAGGTCGGTGAGGCGTTGCTCGAGGGACTCGATATATTCTGCCAACTTGATTAAGGTTTCCTTCATATGAATTGATTTAAATGGATTAATTGGTAGCGTCTTCCAGTTTGCCCATCATTGCAAACATAAACACTGCTGCGACAGCGCAAACTGCCACAAATACGGTCCATACAGCCCACAAAGGCAGTGTTCCCCACAAGAAACCGCCTACCGAGACAAGTATATTTCCCAAAGCTGTAGCGACAAACCACAAGCCCATCATTGCACCCTTGTACTTAGGTGGTGCCACTTTGCTGACGAACGATATTCCCATCGGGCTGAGCAGAAGTTCTCCAAACGTAAGGATTAGATAGGTTACAATCAGTACGTTGGCATTGGCGAATGTCTGATCGCCGGAAGTCTTTGCCAGTTCTTGGGCAGCAGGTGTCAGAAGTCCGATGGAGCAAATTGCCATAAAGGTGTATGCTGCTGCGGCTACTAACATACCATAGGCAATCTTACGCGGTGCAGAAGGCTCTTTTTTCTTCTTTGCCAAAGCGCCAAACACCGCCAGACTAACCGGCGTCAATGCTACTACGTAGAAGGGGTTGAACTGCTGGAAAATAGGCGCAGAAAGCGTCAAAGAGTCCGGATGGTGCATGAACTTGTACGTCAGTACTCCAAGCGCACAAGCGCCAATGACGGACCAAACAGTTTTTGACTTACGGCTGCCTTCGCCGAAAATACCAAACAACGCATATACCAATATCGCAACCATTACCAGATTGATGATATCAAATGCCATTGTCTGTACGCCTGTGCAGACTGGATTAACAAACTCGTTGGCAAAATAGGTCAGCGTCAGTCCGTTTTGGTGGAAAGCCATCCAGAAGAATATCACAACCGCAAACACAAGGCAAAGGGCAATAATACGTTTCTTGGTCTGCTCGGGAGTAAGTTCTTCCACTTTTTGTCCCGATGCAGCTGCTTGCTTGGCGGTGTTTTCCACATGTTTGAACCACGGGCGGCAAGTGTAATAAATGGCAATTGAAAATACCAATGATGCGCAGGCAACCATAAATGCGAAGTGGTAACTGTCGTTAACAGAATAACCCAAAGATGCTTGTGCCCAATCCATAATCTTTACTGCGGCAGTCGGGGCGAACATTGCGCCAATGTTGATTGCCATATAGAATAGTGAGAAAGCTGCATCGCGCCGATCTGCATACTTCGGATCATCGTATAGATTGCCGACCATCACTTGCAAGTTTCCCTTAAACAGACCTGTTCCGAAACTGATAAGCACCAACGCTGCGAACATCGCAATCATGGGGAATACAATCGAACCATTGTCTATGCCTCCCAGCGGAATTGCCAAAAGCAGGTAACCGAGGAACATGATAATAATTCCGATAGTTACGCATTTGCCATAACCGATTTTGTCAGCGAGAATACCGCCTACAAGTGGCAGAAAATACACTAGTCCGAGGAACGAGGAATAGATGATTCCGGCAGTTCCGGGAGCAAGACCAAAGTTAGCGCGCAGGAAGAGCGCAAACACGGCTAACATCGTATAGTAGCCGAAACGTTCGCCTGTGTTGGCGAGAGCAAGAGCAAATAGCCCTTTGGGTTGGTTTGAAAACATAGTTCTAAATTATCAATTATCAATTATCAATTATCAATTATCAACTCTCAATTATCAATTATCAACTCTCAATTACCTCACACCATCGGTGTGTATCTTCTGTCCTGCCGTATTGGATATCCTTTAGTGCGCGATACAATTCTGTCAGCACAGGACCCGGTTCTTCGCCAAACTGATAGGTCCGGTTCTTCTCCAAGTCTATCACTTTGTTAATCGGACTAATCACGCACGCTGTGCCGCAGGCTGCGGCTTCCGACATCTCTGCCAATTCTTCCAAACGAATATGTCGGCGTGTCACTTTCAGACCTTTCTCTCGTGCCAGCGTCATCAAACTGTTGTTGGTGATACTTGGCAAAATCGCACTGCTTCGCGGTGTCAGGTATTCATTACCTTTGATGCCGATAAAGTTTGCTGCCGAACACTCGTCTATATACTTGTGTGTCTTGGCGTCCAAAAACAGGCAGTCAAATCCCATGGCGTGTGCTGCTTCCGTGGCGCGGAAGGATGAGGCATAGTTGCCGCCCACTTTAAATGCGCCGGTGCCGAAAGGAGCTGCGCGGTCCACGTGCCGGTTAACGACAAAAGTCGTGCAGTGGAACTTCCCCGGATAATACGGACCAATCGGCGAGGGGATTACAATAAACTCAAAATCTCTGCCTGGTCCAACGCCTAAGCGCGGAGTGGTGCCAATCAGCAGCGGGCGGAAGTATAACGTCGCGCCGGTGCCGTAAGGTGGTACAAATCGCATGTTTTTTGCCAGTGCCAGATGAATGGCTTCGCCAAATATTTCTGTCGGAACAGGCGTCATATACAATGCCTCTGCACTGCGTTGCAAGCGTTTGGCGTTCTCTTGCCAGCGGAAAATGCGGATCTTCCCATCGATTCCGCGAAAGGCCTTGAGACCTTCAAATGCTTCTTGCCCGTATTGCAAACATGTTGCAGATACGTGAAGTTGTAAATACTTATCAGGAGTCGCGTATGGTTTTTCCCAAATGCCGCCATGACATGCTGCACGAATAATGTAATCCGGCTCCGTGTAATGAAATCCTAATGTGTTCCACGCAATATCCATCGTTCAATTAACTATGACCATTTCTGGTCCTTTCTCAAATAAGATATCCAATATACTTAATTCGTTATTCCAAGTTGCTTTTTCCCACGATTGTCCCGCCCAGTTTTCCGTCATTTGTACAGGCGGTATCGTGCGTATCGGTTCATTGCGGATGAGGCCTGCTATAGTCGCTGTCAGCCCGTGATTCAGTTCCCACAAATACTCGAATTGTTGCTCATAAAACGGCTTCAAGTAATCTGCATAGTACAAAAAATATGGTTTCTTGCCGTAACAACTTTCTATCGCATGCCAGTGTTCGCTTTGCCATTTCGCCTGATAACTGATGCGGACTTCGCGCGTTTCCTGCTTATGTCCTTCACGTTGCACGGGGATGGTCAAGCGGATGACGCGTCCGTTTATGTCGCGCAATGTGCATCGGTTGCGGAAAGAGGTCTTACCGAACGACTCGCACCCTTCTAAAATACAGGTTCCGTAAATTACCTCTTTCGTAAAATACGAAATGCCTCCCAAGTATGCCGTCGGTACAATTGTCATGGATCATTCATATGCTTTCTTTCCCAGGCGGTTCCAGCGGATATGTCCTTTGAACCACGGCTTGTCTTTTTCTATGCTCAGCCAAATGAATACAGGGCGTCCGACTATATGGTCTTCGGGCACGAATCCCCAATAGCGGCTGTCCGCGGAATTGTGGCGGTTGTCGCCTTGCATCCAATAGTAATCCATCGCAAACTCATACATTTCTCCGATGCGCATCGGCTTGAACTCATAGGCTTCGGCTATTCGGCGATAGATAGGGTAGTTATCAATGGTGATAAGCACTTTGTCGCCTTTGCGGGGGATATATATAGGACCGTAGTTGTCCCGAGTCCAGTCTGTTTGCCCTAACGGATAAACATCACCGCCTGCTGCTTCCGGCTCAATGTCTATGGAAAGAATATGTGGATTCTTTGCCAACTCGTTTTTCATCGCAATGGTCAGCGGAAAGTGATATATCCCTGGTTCAATCTGATGCTGGTCGTCATGAGAGATGCCTAACTTGTCCAAGTAACTGCGGGTTAACAAATGCCCGTCTGTGCGAACGATATAATTCCACTGCACGCCTGCTCGTTCTGGCTCACGTTGCCAATCGCTCGCTGTGTCATCCGTTTTTGTGTAAATGATATTGTCGATGATACGCAGCGAATCTCCGGGCTCGCCCACGCAGCGTTTCACATAGTTCTCACGCCTGTCAACAGGGCGTACCACGATCTCCCCGAACACATCTTTGCGCTTCTCTACAGCATGTTTGCCGTAGTAGTGGCACAGCGAATAGTAATCAGGATTCTGCATCTTCAGACATACCGTATCCCCTGCCGGAAAGTTAAATACAACAATATCGCCTTTGGCGGGTTTGTCCCAGCCTGCTAAGCGCTTGTAACCCCACTGTGGATGTTCAAAGTAGCTCTTTCCGCCGCCTAACCACTCTGGCCAGGTGTGTTGCATCAATGGCATGGATAGGGGCGTATTCGGCACACGGGCGCCATAACTCATCTTACTCACAAACAGAAAATCGCCGACGCGCAAACTCTTTTCCAGCGAAGACGATGGAATCTGGTAGTTCTGGAACAGATACAGGTTGATAAAATACACAGCTATCAAGGCAAACAAGATAGCATCGATCCAGCTGCAAAGCGTATATAATCCAGGCCGCGCATTGGGATTGGCGGGCTCATCTTTTTCGGCTGGCTTGAATTTCTTCCACCAGCCCCAATTGATGTACTTCGTGCTAAATCCGTCTGCAATAACGGGAAGTAGCAGCAACCACCATAAACTTTTCCAATCGCCCCATGCTACCCATAACACGAAAACTATATATATCGCGCACCAAATACCGGCTGCTATCCAGCCTTTGCGGGGGACTTTGTTTATTCTGCTTTTTATATCCATTTTTTATATCATTTTTTTCGAGACGCTGCCGAGACGCTGCCGAGATGCTAAAGTGACACTAACTTCTCTGCCGCAAGCACTGCGCCCAAAGCAAATCCTTGGCGTCCTTTGGCTATGTGACTAATCACAATGGTATCTTCTTCGCTATCCCATGTCACGGTGTGTGTACCTGGCACTTCGCCTTCGCGGATGGATTCAATCTTCAAATCCTGTATGCTTGGAATATTGCTTTCTTTTATCCCTTCTGCCAAGGTCTTGGCGGTGCCGGAAGGCTTGTCCAACTTGTGTATATGGTGGATCTCCGTGATAGAGGGAGTATATTGAGGATGAACGGACATCATTGCTGCCAAATCTTTGTTGAGAGCGAAAAACATATTCACGCCCACTGAGAAATTACTGCTCCATACCAACATCGTCTTCCCGGTTTTCTTATCCACGAATGTTTTACCGTCAGCGGATGTCAATTGTCCATTATCCATTATCAATTGCTGAACCGGCCAACCTGTCGTCCCGCAAACTACCGGTACACCGGCTTGCCATGCACGGCGGATATTCGCTGCTGCGGTTGCCGGAGTCGTAAACTCGATGGCGGCATCCGCGCCGCATAAATCAAACGGAGTATCTACATCAATACGCGCTACAATCTCATGCCCGCGACTAAGAGCCACCTGCTCGATGCAGTGACCCATTTTTCCGTATCCTATTAGCGCAATTCGCATTATTGCTCGATGTTCAGCGCTTCACGATAGCGACGGATGGTTTCTTGAATACCCAAATACAGCGCATCGGAAATAATCGCGTGACCGATGCTTACTTCTGCTATCCACGGGAAGGCTTTGATGAGAGGACGCAGGTTCTCCAAATTCAGATCGTGACCCATGTTCAGACCCAATCCCAATTCGCGCGCTTTCTCGGCGGCAGGACGAAGATAACTCAATGCGGCTTGAGGATTGTTCTCAAACATCTTCACGTATGGACCTGTGTATATCTCTACGCGGTCCGCGCCGGTTTTCTTCACATACTCCACCATCTCCGGATTCGCGTCGATAAAGATGCTCACGCGGATACGTTTGGAGTGAAGTTCGTCAACTATGGCCTGAAGATAATTCAGGTAGTGGCGTACGTTCCAGCCGTGATTGGACGTCAATTGAGACGGAGAATCAGGGACTAAGGTCACTTGGTCTGGGCATACGTCCATTACCATTTCCATGAATTCTTCGGTTGGATTGCCTTCTACGTTTAGTTCGGTCTTGATAATCGATTTGAGTTGATATACATCTTCTTTACGAATGTGGCGCTCGTCTGGGCGGGGATGAACGGTTATGCCTTGGGCGCCGAAAATCTCGCAATCTTGAGCAAAACGCTCTACGTCGGGGGTATTACCACCGCGTGCATTGCGGATGGTGGCTACTTTGTTGATGTTTACGCTTAGTCTCGTCATAGCTTTTTATTGTTTTAGCCTGCAAAGATACTACAAATATTGCATATATGCAAATTTTTTGTGAAAATTTTAGCAAATAGAATAATTATTCTATCTTTGAGGCTTATTTTGTCTCTTCAATTCTCAATTCTCAAATGACAAATGGCAAATCACCATACGGCGAAGCAGATCGTTCGAGCGCAGCGAGATAAGCATACAGCGAAGCAGATCGTTCGAGCGCAGCGAGATAAGAAATCACAAATGGCAAATGGCAAATCACAAATGGCAACTCTTCTTTCCCGAACCAAAGACGTAAACGACACGTAAACGAGACGTAAACGACACGTAAACGACACGTAAACGAGACGTAAACGAGACGTAAACGAACCGATACGTTACCGATAGATAACCCTATAATCAATAATCCATAATCCATAACTCCATAATCCATAACTCCATAATCCATAACTCCATAATCCATAATCCATAACTCCATAATCCATAACTCCATAATCCATAATCCATAATCAATAATCCATAATTCGTTAAAAAAATTTGCACATCCCAAAATTTTGTAGTACCTTTGCACAAAATTTTGAATAAAATGAGAAATGTACGTGTTCGTTTTGCGCCATCACCCACCGGCGCATTACATATTGGCGGGGTTAGAACCGCTTTATACAACTACCTCTTCGCTAAACAACATGGCGGAGATATGCTCCTGCGGATCGAAGATACTGACTCAACGCGATTCGTTCCCGGAGCGGAGGAATATATTCTCGAGGCGCTTGATTGGCTCGGAATTGGTATTGATGAAGGACTGCGCATGAATAACGGAAAGGTGGAAGCTGTCGGAAATCATGGACCTTACCGCCAATCCGAAAGGCGTGAGATTTACCATAAGTATGTCCAACAACTACTGGACAGTGGAAATGCTTACTATGCTTTCGATACGCCAGAAGAACTCGAAAACAAACGCAAAGAAATACCCAATTTCCAATACGACGCTCGCACGCGTGGCACAATGAACAATTCCCTCACCATCGGACTTGAGGAAGCAAAAAAACGCATCGCTAACGGCGAGAAATATGTCGTGCGATTCCTTATCCAACCGGACGAAGATGTTACGGTGCACGACCTTATTCGAGGAGACGTCACGATTAACAGCAATATCTTGGACGATAAAGTCCTGTATAAATCTGCGGACGATCTGCCAACTTATCACCTCGCCAATATTGTGGATGACCATCTGATGGAAATCAGTCATGTCATACGAGGTGAAGAGTGGTTGCCTTCTGCGCCGTTGCATGTGCTGTTATACCGGGCTTTTGGATGGCAAGATACCATGCCGCAGTTTGCGCACTTGCCGCTCTTGCTCAAACCCGATGGAAACGGAAAACTGAGCAAACGCGATGGAGACAGACTCGGATTCCCCGTATTCCCGCTGGAATTCCACAACGAAAAAGACGGAACAGTCTCTTCCGGCTATCGTGAAAGCGGATATTTCCCTGAGGCTGTGATTAACTTCTTGGCTTTGCTCGGATGGCATACTACAGGGGACCAGGAGATTTTCTCTATGGACGAACTCATTCAGCAATTCAGCCTTGATAGAGTCAGCAAATCCGGAGCAAAGTTTGACTACGAAAAAGGTAAATGGTTCAATCACCAATACCTCCAACTCAAATCAAACGAAGAACTGGCAGAGTTGTTTATGCCGGTTTTGGAAAAGAAAGTATCAACGGTCAATTATCAATTATCAACTATAGCTCACATCGTGAGCTTGGTGAAAGACCGTGTGAACTTTGTGCCTGAGTTGTGGGAGCAAACCAATTTCTTCTTTGCTGCGCCCACGGAATATGACGAGAAATCACTCGCAAAGCGCTGGAAAGAAGATAGTCCGCGCCATATGACTGAATTGCTCGAGGTTCTGGAGAAGGTAAGCGAAGCCGATTGGTCTGCAAACTATCCGGCAACCGATGATAAAGGCAATCAGGTTACGCGCTGGAAATTGGACGATATAGTTATGCCGTGGATTGCTGACCATGAATATGGAGTGGGAATTGTGATGAATGCGTTCCGTATCTGTCTCGTTGGAGCTGCCCGCGGACCGCATATTTGGGCAATTACAGATGTAATCGGCAAAGAGGAAACTCTCAAACGCGTCAAAACAGCGCTGGAACGACTGAAATAATCCGCATCAACAGAAACTGTGAGTCCTGCTCACAAGTTGTATGTATGCAAATATAAAGAAGAACCACGGCAATGCCGCGGCTCTTCTTTTATACGGATAGTACTGTCTCTTATTGGACTTTTCTTCCCATTAAGTCATAAATGATTCCGTCGCGGAGAATATAAATCTGTCCTTCGTGATAGAACTTCGTCGCTTCAACTGGATTGCTGAATGTCGTATTCCATTCCACTTGGTCAATACCCAACTTGAAGTCATAACTGTTTGGAACATTCGGAGCTGCCGTTTGTGAGCTCGTGAATACTTTGATTTGTCCGGGAGCAACAGTATAAGTGCTGTTGGCTTTTCCGCCGCCGTCAAGATAATCGTACCATGTGCCACCGGGCATATTCAGCGTCTGAGAGGATTGGGCAGAGAAGTTGGCTGCTACAAACACATTATTGCCCCATTGAATAGTGCGCAGAGCTTTGCCGGAACCGATTTCGGCGGATGTCGGGTTGCCTGCAAATACGGATGGCATCAGTTTCGTACGGAGTTGCAGAATCTTTGCCAAGCGTTGATAACCCTTCATACGTGCACCGGCTTTGAACCAACCAAGGTTCTCGGGACGAGCTTTCACTTGCATCTTTGCCTCTTCCTTAACAGAAGGAGTCGCAGTTGTTGCACCATATGCTTCCACACCATCCGTGCCCCATGTCTTGCCGTCATCTTTCTGGAACTTCGAGAAATCGAAACCAATCTCAGCAAAGTGGTAGAACAATTGTGGACCATTGAGCATACATTGGAAACCGATGTTCAGCGCTATACGTCCGGCACGGGCGCTCTCGTCACCTTTCAGATTGCCGTCGCCCCATTGTTTTGCCTTGAAGAAGCAACGCTCTTCGTCGTGGTTCTCGCAATAGGAAACATACTTGTCTTGGTTTGCTCTGCTGAAATCATCTCCGTCTTTGAGCCAACCCATTGCAGTTTGTTGGAAAGCTGTGCAGGTATTTTCCCAGCACATCATTCCGGCATCAACCAATTGAGGACGCTCTGAACCCATATTCATGCCCCAGTGTTCAAGAATAAAGTATGCATCTGGAGATACAGCCTTTACACCATTATTGTAGTAGTATTTGAGGTTCTCAACAGAAGTGTTGGGCTTGTCTGAACACAAACCGTGACTGAGGTCCATACGATAACCGTCAATCTTGTATTCAGTCAACCAATATTTGAGTACGCGTGTAAAGTGATCTCTGGTCGGTGCGAAACCATGATTCCAATCCTCAAACACATTGTCAGGGTGGGGGGCTTCAACGTTGAACCATGGGTTGAGACGCAATTCTGTTTTGGAAGCATCCTTGCTGGTGTAAGGATACAGTTTGTTCATCGGGTTATTGCCGGTAGCGTGGTTGAATACCATGTCAAGGATAACAGCCATACCGCGTTTGTGGCACTCGTCAATGAACGCCTTTAGTTGGTTGGGAGTACCATAAGCTTTTTCTAATGCAAAATAGTGGTTCGGGCAGTAACCCCAACTGTAGTTGCCGTCAAATTCGTTTACAGGCATCAACTCGATAGCATTTACACCAAGGTTCTGGAGATAATCCAAACGTTCCATCAATCCTGCAAAACCACGTTGTGGCGTATGGTCATAAACCCACATCTCATAGATAATCAGGTTGTCCTTGTTCGGACGTTTAAAGTTCTTGGTCGCGTCTGACCAGTTGTATGCCGGTTTGCCTGGCTGGATAACTGTTACATAACCATCTGCGCCATAAAGAGGATAACCAATCAAATCGGGATCAAGCTTACGCGGCTCACCATCATCGTCTGGAGTCAGTACTTTCTCGGAAAACAAGTCCGAAATCTGTTTCTTAACGCCATCCGCACGCTCAATAGCATATTGGAAGCGGTATTCTTTACCTTTCTCAAGGCCGGTAATAGTAATCCAGAAATAATTACCGTCACGTTTGAGCTGATAGTCATTGCTCAGTCTCCAGTTAGTGAAGTCACCTATAACGAAAACGTGTTTTGCGGATTCAGTCTTAGAAGCAGCATAAGTACACAACGTAACAGAAGTACCATCGTTGCCGTAATAGATACCATTCACAATGCCCGAAGGACGAGCCTGATTGGTTACAGCAGCAGGAGTAAAGCCTTCCCAAATATCTGAAGGAATCTCTTCGCCAATAAATACAAGAATATCACCACCTGTTGAGGTCTTGCCTTCTTTGGAATTATTACCGTTACCATCGTGGAATACCATTACAATAGCAGTAATATCTTCGCTCTCGGGACAACCGAAATAGGTAAACATGTTGTCGATAACCAGTTGCCAATTATCACCGGCTTTATCCCATTTGGGCTCGTTCTTTGTTCCCCAACCACCAGGTTTGAGATACTTCCAGTCGTGAACATCTTTCGATTTGGAGGTGATTAAACCGATGTGGGAGTAGCACTCGGTGGCGGTCTTCATGCCACCACTTCCTTTTGTGGGATCAAAGGTGAGAGTGATTTGCCCCTTGTGCCCAACTGGAATAGGGGAGGGATTGGTTGTCACTTGTGCTACGAGAACATAGCACCAAATGCATAATAGTGCAATAACGCTAAATCGTTTCATTGTCGTAGTGTTTTAGTTCGTTGTTTATTTTGTTGGTTGTAGAGAGTAGAGGCGGTAATCAGCCGCCCCTACCCGAAATAGGTTAGTAAACAAGTTTACCTTGAACGTTGTACTTCCTACCATTGAAGTAGATGTACATGTTACCGTTCTCAATAACCTTGCGCAATTCCATATCAACACCATTGATGTTCTCACAGCCTGTTGTTTCTTGTTTTGCAACGTATATCTCATCGTTGCCAGGACCGTAGAACTTCAAGTAGATGTCGTACTTGCCAGTTGCAGAAACAACATATTGATTACTGCTGTTCACTGTGAACTGATAGCTGCCTTCTGACCATTTGGTGATAACCCAACCTGCGCCAAGTGTATTGTCATAGATTGTGAAGGTCTGACCGGATGTCAAATCAGCACCGAGGAGCATAAACTCAAGGAATTCCGTTTGACCGGTATTCTCAACTGCGGCGATGAACTGAGTACCAACCATGATTCCATACTCGTGGTTAGCCCATTGACCCTTATTATCTTTAACAATATACGTATAGGTATCTTGGATTTCACCAGCATAGATTTGATCAGCGGAGGTTACAGCGTCCCAAGAAGGAGTAGTAGCCGTCAGCGGGAATTTAACGAAGATGACGTGCTTAGCATAAGCAGGTATAGAAACGATGAGTTGACCATTTGAATCCTCTTCGAACCAGTCGCTCCATTCGCCTTCATTCTCGTCGTCATCCCAGAACCAGGCAGCAACCTTGAAACCTAATGCTGCAGGAGCATTATACGGTTCCGGAGCAGCTTGTGGTTTGGGGATACCACCGGTCGGCCATTGACCACCTTCAAGGATGAGTGTCAAGGTAACCATCTCAACAGCGTCCCATTGACCCTTAGCCCATTTGGTAATCGTGTACGTCATACCAACCTTATCAATCATTTCATTGCCTGTGCGATTCCAGATGTTTGCATTCCAATCAGGAATAGTTACATCGTTAGCGAAGCGAACGAAGATGATTGAGTCTGCCTTTTCGTCAATCTGTGCCTTTAAGGTATCGCCTTCTCCGGTAAATACTGACCAAGTGCCTTCTTGACCTTCTTTCCAAGCCCATGCTGCTATAAGAGCATCTGCTTGATTCCACTTGCGTGGAACAAGGTAAATGTCTTTCGTAACAACCGGCTCGATAGGCTTGAGTTCAGCAATGTACATCAAGTCGCCTGATTCCATACTCATCTTGATATAGAATACATATAGACCGGCAACAGATACGGTGTACTCGTTAGTACCTTTAACGAAGTTAGCAGAAGCACCACCTTCTTCGATATCCATTACCCACTTGCTGTAACAACTCAAGTTCGCAACTACCAACTTGTCGCCAACTTCCAGTTGAACACTATCAACTTTGTATTGATTACGAGCTTGGTAATCTTTACCATCGGCAATTGCACGAAGCGTATCAGTACCATTTACAATAAGACCATACGGTCCATCGAGACAAGGAACTACGCTGTCACCCTCGCAGATACCGTAACCGATATAAACCTTGTCATCCTCAGCTTTGAGTTTGAGATAGAAGTCGTAGCAACCTGTAGAGTCAACTTTCGCTGCACCGTTAGCTACTGTGAAGTTCTTATAAGCGCCGAACTCTTCGATAGCGGGTAAGAACGCAGCCTCGCAGCTTGTGTTCACTACGTTGATGCTGTCTCC
>Ga0247611_10001904_pt1 | contig 35741 bp, 27 predicted proteins | sample 177DNAGHGhighgp2_FD_192422 | JGI IMG/M metagenome (GOLD analysis project Ga0247611, IMG submission 192422) | Sheep rumen microbial communities from Palmerston North, Manawatu-Wanganui, New Zealand - 1770 DNA GHGhigh gp2 | ecosystem: Host-associated > Mammals > Digestive system > Stomach > Rumen... | reverse complement strand
CTATCTGGCGGCTCAGGCTACGGAGCGGTACGAGGGCGTGCGTCGTCAGGTGCAGGCTTTCATCAATGCCCGTAGCAGCAACGAGATTGTCTTCACTCGCGGCACGACGGAGAGCATCAATCTCGTGGCGTCGTCCTTTGGACGGGGATTCCTCAAGGCTGGCGACGAGGTGATAGTGTCGGGCATGGAACATCACTCCAATATTGTTCCGTGGCAGCTAGCCTGCGAACTAGCGGGAGCCTCGTTGCGGGTCATCCCATTCAGTGACGAAGGTGTCTTGGACCTCGATGCCTATCGCGCTCTTTTCACTGCCCGCACCCGTATTGTGGCCTGCACACATGTCTCTAACACGCTCGGTACCATCAATCCCGTGAAGGAGATTGTCGACATTGCCCACAGCCACGGTGTCCCCGTGCTCATCGACGGTGCTCAGGCTGTGGCACACATGAAGGTGGATGTGCAGCAGATAGGGTGCGATTTCTACTGCTTCTCGGGACACAAAATGTATGCCCCGATGGGCGTGGGAGTAATGTATGGGCGTGAGGAACTGCTCTCTCAGTTGCCCCCGTATCAAGGCGGTGGCGAGATGATAAAGGATGTCACCTTTGAGCGCACCACCTACAACGAGTTGCCTTTCCGTTTCGAGGCGGGCACACCGTCGGTGGGAGATGTGTTGGGTTTGGGTGCTGCCATCGACTTTATGCAGGAACAGGGAATTGAGCATATCGCCCACCATGAGGACGAGCTGCTGCATTATGCCACCGAACGGCTGCTGACGGTTCCCGGCATGCGTCTCTTCGGCACAGCGCCCCACAAGGCAGGAGTCATCTCCTTCCTGATAGGCGAAGCCCACCCCTACGATGTGGGGACCTTGCTTGACAAACTGGGCGTGGCCGTCCGTACAGGTCACCACTGCACACAGCCCATCATGGACCGCTATGGCATTCCCGGCACGGTGCGCGCCAGCTTTGCCTGCTACACTACGCACGACGATGTCGACGCGTTGGTCGCTGCCCTCAACCGCATCGCTCCGATGCTGACATAACTTGCTATTGTTATCGAACAACAGTAGAGCCATGATTTGAACATCATACGTTAAAGAAGATGCTGAAAACCTTACATATTGAGAACTATGCGCTGATACGCGAAACCGACATCTCGTTTGCCGGGGGCTTTGTGGTCATCACCGGCGAAACGGGGGCGGGAAAGTCTATCTTGCTTGGAGCCTTGGGATTGCTTCTCGGTCAGCGGGCCGACACCCAAGTGCTCTCCGACAAGGAGCGCAAGTGCGTGGTGGAGGCCACGTTCGATATTGCCGACCTCGGCCTGGAGCCGTTGTTTGCCCGCTACGATGCCGACTATGACGATGTGCTCATCCTTCGTCGCGAGATACTTCCCAGTACCAAGAGCCGTGCGTTCGTCAACGATTCGCCTGCAAACCTGCAGTTCCTCAAAGAACTGGGGCCGCACATTCTTGATATCCATTCGCAATACCAGACCCTCACGCTCACCGAGAGCACATTCCAGACGCAGCTGCTCGACACTCTTGCCGACCATTCCCCCCTGTCGCAGTATCAGACGCAGTACCGTGAGTATGCTTCCTTGAAACACGAATTGGAACAACTCACCGCCCAAGAGTCTGAGAACAAAAAGGCTTACGACTATAATCTGTTTCTCTTCAATGAGCTGAAAGCAGCCAACCTGGCCGAGGACGAGCAGCAGGAGCTGGAGGATGAGGCCCGCCTGCTTGAACATGCCGAAACGATAAAGGAGGCCTTGGGCAATGTGGCCGCCTTGTGCGACGGCAACGAGGGAGACGGAGTGGTGAGCCGACTCTCTTCCTCTCGCGGATACCTGTCGCATGTGGCTTCCTTCCACGAGGGAATAGAGTCGCTCTATCAACGGCTCGACTCTTGCCTTATTGAAGTGCAGGACATCCTCTCCGAAGCGGCAGATCTGGACGACAAGATACAGTATTCCCCTGAACGTCAGGAGGAGGTGAACAGCCGCCTTGACCTTATTTACAGATTGCAGAAGAAGCACAATGTAGGCACCATCGCCGAATTGTTGGAGATAGAGCGCAACCTCGACAGCCAACTGCAGGAGGCCGACAGCCTTGACGACCGCATACGAGAATTGATGGAGCGGGTGGACAAGGTCTTCTCCCAAATGCAGCAGACGGCCGACCGTCTCACCTCGAGTCGCCGCAAGGCCGGCAGCATGCTCGAAAAGCAGTTGCTGCCCGTTCTGGCGCAGGTAGGCATGGCGTCGGCACGTATAGTGGTCGACATCTCACCTGCACAGGACTATGGCCCCATGGGACACGATACGGTTCGGCTGCTCTTCAACGCCAACCAGGGCGGAACACCCCGCCTGCTGTCCGAGGTGGCCTCGGGAGGCGAGTTGTCGCGCCTGATGCTGGCCGTCAAGTCGCTGGTGACCCGCCGCAGCCTGCTGCCCACCATTATCTTCGACGAGATAGACAGCGGTGTGTCGGGCGACATATCGGTGGCCGTGGGCGGCATCATGCGCCACATGTCGGAGCACATGCAGGTGATAGCCATCTCCCACCTCCCCCAGATAGCCGCCAAGGCCGGGCAGCACTTCAAGGTAGCCAAAGCCGTGGAAGACCGCTCGACCGTTTCCCGCATACGCCAACTCACACCCGACGAGCATGTCACCGAGATAGCCGTCATGCTCTCCTCCAATCCCCCCACGGCAGCTGCCCTCCAGACAGCCCGCGAACTGATAAAAGAAAGCGAATGCATTTAAACGATATTATTAATACTCACTTTAATCTATAATTTGTAATATGCCCTTCATAAGATTATTATTCCTGTTGTTGTTCTCATTATGCTCTATGGGAGTGTCGTCGCAGCAGCGTCAGCCGAAGTTTGACAACCCGTTGCATCTGCCCGCAGCCCCTTCGGGTACCTTTGCCGAGATACGTACCAATCATTTCCATAGTGGTATCGATCTCCGTATCGGTGGCGACGAAGGCGTGGGGACACCGGTATATGCTCCCGCCGACGGCTATGTGTCGCGTCTCCGCATCTCCGCTTATGACGGTGGCAAAATGCTGTACATCAACCATGCGGGAAATATCACCACAGTATATCTTCACCTCGACGGCTACCATGGCGACATCGCCAAGTATGTGCGTCGCTATCAGGCTGAACACCAGTGTTACGCATTTGATACCACAGTTGCTGAAGGAGTGCTCCCCGTCAAAAGGGGCGAACTCATAGCCTATGCAGGAAACTCTGGCATGAGCGGAGGCCCACATCTGCACTACGAGGTGCGCAACACCCGCACACAGCAAAGCCTCAACCCATTGCAGTATGGTATCACCCTTGAGGACAACAGCTCGCCTTCGCTGCGGGGCATCCGACTGTTGCCGGTGGACAAGAACAGTCGGGTTAATGGTGGCAAGGCCCCTTATCAGGTAGACCTCGGCAGCAAGTCCGACCGCCTGGGCACTGCCAGTAACCCCATCTCAGTGCTGGGCCGCTTCTATGTCGGTGTGTATGCGGCAGACCAGTCCGAAGGCTCCACACAGAATAACGGTTACGACCGCATTGACATCTGGGTGGACGGGAGACCTTTCTTCCAGTACAAGATGGACATCATCACTTATTCCGAGACCCGTGCCATTAACGCCCAGCTCGACTACGACTATTATCTTGCCACCCGCCGTCCCTACATCCTCACCCGCCGCCTGCCCGGCGACCCCGTCCGTCCGGCACGTACCTTCGGCGACGGCAGCGTGGGGTTCATTCCTTCCGACACCATGCTCCACCGCATCACCGTGGCAGTGTCCGACTACAATGGTAACCAGACAGCCCGTAGTTTCTACGTGCGTAATAGCTTGGAGACATTGGTGCCCATGCACGAGGTGCCCGAACATCCCTCGTATCACCTCTTCACGGACAGCCTCACCGTCCGCTGGCCACTCAGCATCAGCCGAGGCGACTATCAGATAGATATGCCCGCAGGCATGGTCTACTACGACGACCTGCTGGTACACGGCAAACAGAGCGACCGCCGTTATATCTCACCCATCTATACCGTCAAACCATGGCAGAGCCCCTATCCTCCACACCGCACTTGGCAACTGCGAGTTCCCCTTGTAGTGGGGTATGAGCCCGAACAACTGGTGCTTTGCAAACTGAGGGATGGAAAACTGTCAGCTTTGCCGACGCGTGTAGTGGAGCGCAAGGTGGAGGGTAAACCTGGCCGCTGGCTTGAAGCCGACGTGCGCGACTTTGGCAACTTCGTCGTGGCTAACGATGTGACACCGCCGTCCATCAAGCCCCTTAACTTCAAACAGGATGGAAGAGTCAAGGCTACAGTGTTGCGTATGAAAATGAGCGACGACCTCTCAGGAATACGCGAATACCGCTGCTTTATCAATGGGGAATGGGTGCTTGCTGAGTTCGATGGCAAATATGCCACTCTCACTATCGACCTCAACCAAGTGGACAAGAATGCATCTACCCTCGACCTCCGTATCTTCCTCACCGACTGCTGCGGCAACGAGGCCGAACTCTCTTACAGCCTGAGAAGGTAGAGGGAATGAGTTGGGAAACTCCTGCTTTTTCTGAATAATCGGAATACTCAGAATAATCGGAATACTCAGATTATTCCGACATTGAAAATCACTTAATCTCTATCCCCGAGAACACACACGAGCCGGAGATATAGAGTGTGTGCGTGAGGTCGGTGACTACAACACGCCGTTTGTCGTCCACGCCGCCGAAGGTGGAACCGGCAGTGACTTTCACAAGCAGGTCGCTGGGGGCATAGATGACCAGCCCGGAAAACTTCAAGTCAACATGTATCTCCATGTCCTCGTTGATGGTAGCGCCGTGCAGGTCGAGATGTACTGAGGCGAAAGAGGCATTCACGTCAGCCCCCTCGAACACTTCGCCGCCGAAGTTCAGGTTCTGTTCGCCAAAGGTGGCATTCACCACACGGATATTTTTCCCGTCGCGGTTGAGGGTCTTGACCGTGGGGATGTCGGTGGTTTTTCTTCTATTGCCAAAAATCATGCCGAGACCCAGCGCAATGACAAGCACGGCCAAGCCTATCTTCCAGAACATGTCCCAGTCGATGACGTTCTGCTCGGCAAGTAAAAGCAGTACGCCCACGCCCAGGCCGATAGCTGGTCCCGTTTTGTCGCTATTTCCCAGCAGGGCACAAATGCTGGGTACGATGATGAAGAGTGTCCACCAGCCGTTGAACAGAATATTGATGTGGAGACAGATGCACACAATCCATGCAATGCCGCATACCACTAATGCCGATCCCCAAATGACTTTGTTGTTTTGTTTCATGCTATTTCTTTATGTATGAGTAAACTATATAGGTGTGTAAGGATAAAACTGAATGCTTTTCCCGACTGCAAAGATACAAACTTTTTTTTGAAAGTGTAAAAGTGCTGGTGTGTCGGTTTGGAGTGCTGATGTTTCTTTTGCTACTTCACGGCGTCACCCAAGTGAAGACAACTCTGGAAGTGGGCAGGTCTGTTCCGTGTTCCAAGGCTGTCCGCACTGCCGTTGGGCAAGTGATGGTACAGGCACCGGATGAAGTGGAAAGGCAATGGCACATGCCTTGTTTCCAGGGTTCGCCACTCATGTCAAAATGAGAGAGGTTTAAGTTTGTCATGTTTGTACAAAAATGAAACATATATCCAATGTACTTCACTTTTTCGGTGTTGAAGTTGGAGAGATCCAGGCTCGTCAGGGCATAGCATTCATTGAACATACTGCTCATGTCTGTCACATTCGAGGTGTTGAAATTGGAGAGGTCCAGGTTCGTCAGGCCTTTGCAACCCCAGAACATTTCGCTCATATCTGTCACATTCGAGGTGTTGAAATTGGAGGGGTCCAAGCTCGTCAGGGCATAGCATTCATTGAACATATTGTTCATGTCCGTCACATTCGAGGTGTTGAAGTTGGAGAGGTCCAAGCTCATCAGACTAAGGCACACACTGAACATATTGCTCATATTTGTCACATTTTCGGTGTTGAAGCTTGTGACGTCCAGCTCCGTCACTTTATTGCAATCCCAAAACATACCGCTCATGTCCGTCACATTCTCGGTGTTGAAGTTTGAGAGATCCAAATTCGTCAGGCTCCAGCACCCTTCGAACATTCTGCTCATATCTGTCACATTCTCGGTGTTGAAGCTTGAGACATCCAGTCCCGTCAAGTCCTGGCAAAAGAGAAACATACCTCTCATATTCGTCACACTGTCGGTGTTGAATCCGTTCCCAAAATCAATCCTTTTTAACAAAAAAATTATGTATCTTTCCCTTCCCCCGCTGGGCATATCTAAGAACTTCCATTCACACCTGAACATGGAGGAACAATTGGGGTTCGCGTGAATCTGGCTGGCTCTTGTGGAGACCCTCCATGTGGTACCGTCAAGGTTGCCATAGATGGGGACAGGGGAGTCGGGAGTGGAAAGCAGGGTGCCGGATGTGACAGGACTGTTGTATTCAAAAACCACCGACTTGGTCTTGTCATCTCTTGGGATTGCGGCATTGAAATCCGGGCCGCTTATCAATTTGGCATGAGGGGCTTCGGCCAATTCCGTCACATTCAGCGTCACCGTGTCGATGGCGTTTTGAGTCAATGCCACCTTCTCTTTCCTTGCTTCGCACATGTATCCGTCTGTGGTGTAAAGCGTGAGTGTCATGTCGTCGGTAGTGAAAGGTGGAACTACGATGTCGAATGTGCTGGTGCTCTGTGCTTCCACCGAGGCGGGGAAGTCGTTGGTGAAGGCCAGAAAAACGGTGTTCGACGCGTTGTTGGACATGTCGATGTGGCTGGACTCCTGTCTTACCACCGTTGCAGTACCTGCCCCGCTGAGTTTGGCCGTCTGGGTCCTGACTTCTATACGGGCCAGCGGAAGCACTCTGTCCAACGGGTTGCTGACGGTCACTCGCACGATGGAGCAAAGACTGTAGAACCGCAGTGTGTTGCCGCTGGTCAGGTGGGCTGCCATCGGCATTTCAACCCTTTGTCGGCCGTTTGCTATTCGGTAGGTCTGTTTCGTGGGGAGGATGACAGGAAGGCTGCTATTACTGCTCTTGCCGCTTTCTGCCACTATGCCGGCGGGAAAAATGGCTTGGTAGGTATTGGCTGACGCCACATTCTCAATCCGAGCTAGGACACCTGATGCCGCTGTGACGGGGTAGGCCGTGGTGTTGATAAACACCTCGTCGCCGTTAAGCCAGTACAGCGCAGATTCGTTGGTGTGTAGCCCGACGTTGCCATTCAGGGGTTTCTGTATTTCTGCAACCAGTGTAACGGACTCTTCGTTCTTCTGGCAGCCCGCTGTCAGCACAGCCATAACAGCCACGATAAGTGTAAAAAATACCTGTTGACGTCTCATACCATTTTAATTGTAGTTTCACATCTTTTCTGCTTGCATTAAGTATGTATGCGACTGCAAAGATACAAATATTTTTTCATATTATACAATTTGTAAAATGCTTTAATATGATATACTTAAGTTTGACAAAGCAAATATGCTTCGTCCTCCTGAGTTGAAATTTTGCCGAATTTACAAATAAAGACAAATTCGAAATGCTTTTCTTGCGTCTTGCTTACTTTACTCCTGTAAGCAGGTGCAAAGGAACGACTTTTATTCAGATTGATTGAAAAATTGGATGAATAATCAGAAACTGGCTCGGTATGGTGTCATAATGTGTAGGTTATAAGTGGATTCCTTGTCGATCCTTCGATTGGTCGTCCGTTATCCGCCTGAGGGAGTGAGGTTTGAACGGCGGAATAACGAGGGTAGAACGACGTCACAGCGAAGGCAGAGCGAAGCAACAAGGGAGAGTTGTTGTGACGGGCAATTTGCCAGTAGTCCATCGGGCGGGATTTCTTAATGAATGATAAAAAATGCGGGATTTGAGAGAAAAAGTTTGTGGTTTTGAAAATTAGTTGTATCTTTGCAGTCTGTTTCGTGGATACAATATATCCGTAAACATGCAATAAATCAATTAATAAACATAAATAAGAAAATGTACGCAATCGTAGAAATCGCAGGAAAGCAATTCAAGGTCGCACAAGATCAGAAGATTTTCGTCAACCGTCTTCAGAACGAAGAGGGCAGCGAGGTTTCTTTTGACACCGTGATGCTTAAAGACAATGACGGCAACGTTCAGGTTGGACAACCCTACATCGCCGGCGCTAACGTAAAGGCCACCGTGCTGAAACACCTCAAGGGTGACAAGGTTTTGGTCTTCAAGAAAATCCGCCGCAAGGGCTATCAGAAGATGAACGGCCATCGCGACTATCTGACTCAGATCAAGATTGACAGCATCAACTAAATCAAAGTATTGTAAAACCTTTTAAAAACAACATATTATGGCTCACAAAAAAGGTGTAGGTAGTTCCAGTAACGGTCGCGAATCCGAAAGCAAACGCTTGGGCGTTAAAATCTTTGGCGGTCAGCATTGCATCGCTGGCAACATCATCGTCCGTCAGCGCGGCACTGTCCACAACCCCGGCAACAACGTGGGAATGGGCAGAGATCATACCTTGTTCGCACTGTGCGACGGTACCGTCCAGTTCAAGAAAGGTCGCGAAGACCGTTCGTATGTGTCGGTTCTTCCCGATGCAGCCGAATAGTCGGCAACAAATCAATAAGATTGAGAATGAAAGGCGCACTCGTCAGTGCGTCTTTTTTTGTGTGTAGTAGTTTGAGGAGGCCGAAGATTTGCCCAAGAAAAATAAAGTCGTGGTGCAATAGAATATGTTTTTCGCCGTTATAATTACGTATGAGTAAAGGTGTGCCATATATTGTCGCAGGACCTTGCAGTGTGGAAAGCCGCGAGCAGTTGGGTGCCATCGTCGAGGCGTTGGCACGCGAGCTGCGGGTGAGCATGGTGCGCTGCGGGGCTTGGAAACCGCGCACGAGGCCGGGAGGCTTCGAGGGGTGCGGTGAGCAGGCTTTGCAGTGGATTGAGGATTGCCGTGGGGTGGCAGATGCCATCAGGCATGAGGCTGGGGGTAAGAGGTTGCTGTTCTGCTGCGAGGTGGCAATGCCCGAGCATGTGGAGAAGGTGATGAGCCATGGTATCGATGCGGTGTGGATCGGGGCAAGGAGCACGGCAAGCCCCTTCGTGGTGCAGGAACTGACAGAGGCCTTGCGCGGCACGGGGTTGCGGGTGATGGTGAAGAATGCACCGAGCCCGGATGTGAGGCTGTGGATGGGGGCAATAGAGCGTTGCCAACAGGTGGGTCTGGAGGATGTGTGGGCCGTGCACCGTGGTTTCGATGTGTTCCGCAATGATGCGTATAGGAATAACCCCTTGTGGGAAGTGCCGATTGAGTTAAGACGGCAGATGCCCGAGGTGCCGATATTGTGCGACCCGAGCCACATAGCCGGCAGGCGGGAGCCGATAGCGGCATTGTCGCAGACGGCCATGGATTTGGGCTTCGACGGGTTGATGATTGAGACACATCCGCATCCCGACGAGGCATTGACCGATGCGGGGCAGCAACTGACACCCGAGGCATTATCGCTGTTGCTTGACGGTATTGTGCTGCGGAGTACGGACAGCGTGGTGGCCGACGAGGAACTGCGGTTGCTGCGTGAACAGATTGACCACCTGGACAGCAGGCTGCTGCAGCTGTTGGCGGCACGTTTTGACGTGTCGCGACAAATAGCCCGCGTGAAGGCCCAGGGCAATTTGGCGGTGTTCCAGCCCAAGCGGTGGGACACACTGCTGAGACATCGGATAGAGACAGGGCAGGAGATAGGACTTGACGAGGGGTTTGTTAAGGGGATTTTTGAGAAGATACATGCCGAGAGCGTAAGGGTGCAGGAGGAGAAGATAGGTGGCGGCAAACAACATTTGGATGATAATCATTAATACTATAGCTATATGAAAATCCGTTTTTTGAAACTGAAAGACTGGCTGTTGATGACGGTGATGGGCTTGATGGGCCTTACGGCCTGCCACAGCAGCAAGGAGGTTGCCCAGCAGCCCGTAGAGCCCGAGGACGACAAGCCTGCGGTGGCTCCGCGCAGCGAGGCGGCACTGATGTACGGTGTGCCCACGATGGACTTTGTCCTGAAAGGCCGTGTGATTGACAGCAAGGGTGTGGGTGTCGAGGGAATGCAGGTGATTTTGGTCAACGGCACCATCGATATTACGCCCGACAATATGCACCTTGATAACAAATATGTACTGGAGTATATCCGCGAGTCGTCCGACACGACCGATGCCGAGGGCTATTTCAGCTGCCACATGAAGGATTTCCCCAAAGATTCGCAAAATGTAATTGTGCGCGATGTGGACGGGAAGAAGAACGGCGCCTTTGTCGACCAGATGGTAGAGGTGAATTTTGCCGACGGTGTGCAGAGCGGTACCCGCAAGGGTTGGTATCAAGGCACACGTACCAAGGATGTTGACATCACGGTGAAGCGGGTGAACGAGGACTAATGTCCACATCCCATCATGAGTGATGCGTCCGGCGGCCGCCCTGCTGCCGGGGAATGATGTTCATTATACTGAGATGGATTTGAAACAAGAGGTGTGGCGGTCGTATCGTCACAATCAAGCCAAGCTGCATCCTTTGCGGACGCTTTTCTGGGAGTGTACGTTGAGGTGCAACATGCATTGCCGTCACTGCGGGAGCGACTGCAAGGTGAGCAGTGCCACCCCTGATATGCCCGCCGGGGACTTTTTCAAGGTGATAGACGATATCACGCCGCATGTCAATCCGCACGAGGTGTTTGTCATCTTCACAGGAGGAGAGGCCTTGCTGCGTCCCGACTTGGATGCCTGCGGTCTTGAACTATACCGCAGGGGGTATCCCTGGGGGATTGTGAGCAATGGCTATCTGCTTGATGCTAAGCGGCTGGAACGTCTATTGGACAGCGGTATGCACTCCATAGCCATCAGTCTTGACGGTCTGGAGGATGAGCATAACTGGATGCGGCAGACGCGAGGGAGCTTCGACCGTGCAAGTGCCGCCATCGGGTTGTTGGGACAGACACCCGATGTGCTGTGGGATGTGGTGACATGTGTCAACCCCCGCAACTATGGGCAGCTGGAGCAGATAAAGGAGCACCTGATTGCCTTGGGAACGAAGCGTTGGAGACTGTTTGCCATCTTCCCGATGGGGCGGGCGGCCAACGACCCCGAGCTGCAGTTGAGTGATGAGATGTTCACCGGTGTGCTGGATTTCGCCATGCGTACCAGAGAGGAAGGCCGCATAGTGTGTAACTACGCCTGCGAGGGGTATCTGGGCCCCTACGAGAGACAGGTGAGAGACAATTATTTCTATTGTCGGGCGGGCATCGAAGTGGCTTCGGTGCTATGCGACGGCAGTATCTCGGGCTGCACGAGTATCCGCAGCAATATGCACCAGGGCAATATTTACAAGGACAGTTTCTGGGATGTATGGGAGAACCGTTTCGAACCGTATCGCAACCGCCAATGGGCCAAGAAAGGTCAGTGTGCTAAATGTAAGGCGTGGCGTTACTGCGAGGGGAACGGTCTGCATCTGTATGACGACAATGGCGACTTGCTGTCGTGCAGTCTGCACCGCATCAACTGCCGTAATTGACGAGGTCGACCAGTTGGTTGAGGTCGGGGTTGTCGGCCGGGAAAATAATCTGGGCTTTACTATAATAAGGCATCCGGGCATCAAGTTGCTGCCGGATATATTGGGCGCGTTCCTCCTCGGTCATGCCGGCCAGGATGGGACGCGGTTTTTTCGAGACGGCTGCTCGTCGCAGGATAGTCTCCACCGTGACGTCGAAGTAGACCGATTTGCCATGCTGGTTAATCCATTGAATGTTGTCGAAAAAGCAGGGCGTGCCTCCGCCTGTGGAGATGACGGTGTTGTTGATATCGGCGGTGGCGTGGAGCTGTTTTTGTTCCAACTTGCGGAAGGCCTCTTCGCCATAGCGTTTGAAGAAGATGGGAATTGAGGTGTGGAAGACGCATTCGAACGTCTGGTCGAGGTCGAGCCACTGGTAGCCTAGCTTGGCGGCAAGCTTGTGCCCGAGGGTGGTCTTGCCGCTGTACATGTAGCCTATCAGGTAGATGTTCATCTGGCGGGTGTGTAAGGGGATTGGTAGTGTAGCGGGAAGGTGACTTTGGAGCTGCCGGCAAAGATGCCGAGAGCGCCGTTGACGTTGCTATAAACGGGAGCGGGTTCGGTGATGAGTTGCATGATGCTGGTGGCTTGCTCAATGTCCTGAAGGTATTGGTAGCGTTCGGGCGTGACGGATTCGACATTGAGTGTATATTCGTGGATGAAGGGTTCAACTTCGTTGGTGTCGCGCAGCAGTATCATCATGATGGTGGTGTTGTGACGCTGACCGTCAATCAGCTTGTCGGTGGTGAGCAGCTGGGTGTAGATATAGCCTCCCAAGGCTTCGGTGGCGGCGGCGGTGGGGTCGGTGAGGGCTTTGTCCTGACAGAAGAAGAAAGTGTTGCGGGTGGTGTCGATGGTGTCGTATTTATCGAGATAGGGGATGTGGCGGCAGCCGCTGTCGCGTTGGGAGATGGTGAAGCGGTAGTAATTGTGGTAGTCGGGGTGGTCGTCGATGTCGAAGTTGATGGTCAGCATGTTGAAGACGGTGTCCCAGACGAAAACGCGCGGATTACTGATGCGCGGCATGCGGGGGATATAAGTGTTTGCAGCCACTTCGCCCGCGTCGGAAAGGATGTGGATGGAGAGCTGGTCGTCTTCCTGAGGGATGTAGTCGAAGAAGTAATTGCTTCCATTGATGGAGACGGGACGGTACTCCTGTCCGTTGGCGGTGACGACCATGTTGACGTTGCCCACGGGGTGGGAGTTGACGGTGTCGAGGAAGAAGCGGGTGTAGGAGTAGTTGACGAAAAGTTGTTGTCCTGCAGTGGGGATGGCATTGAGGACGGGAGTGGGACGGGTGTTGGAGGCATCGAAGTCGATGACTTTCTCGCACGAGGAGACCAGGAGTGCGAGAACGATTATTGAGGAGAACAGGATACGGGGCATGTGTATGGGATTTGGTGTGTTTGTATTCTTGTTTGGGTTAGAAATAAAGGGTGTAGGCCACCGAGGGGAGAATGGGGAAGATGGAGAGTTGGACAAGGGCGCGGCTGTAGCCTTGGTAAGAATATTGCCGACTGGTGTAGGTGAGGTAGGGGTTCTGGTGGTTATAGAGATTGTAGACGCTGATGTTGATGGTACGGTGGAATGGCTTGCGTTTGAACTGACGGTGGAAGTTCACACTCACATCGGCGCGGTGGTAATTGGGCATGCGGAAGTTGTTGCGGCTGTCGACGTGCGAGAGTGAGCTGGAACGTGCGTTGCCGGTGTAGGTATTGGGGCCGTCGGAGGCGACGGGGTATTTCTGCATGGCAAGGGTTGCGGTGTTGCCGGTGCTGAAAACCCAGGTGGCACTGACATCGAAGCGGTCGCTGAACTTATAGGTGAGGACGATGGAGATGTCGTGTCGGCGGTCGTATTTGGCCGGGAAGGGTTTTCCGTTGTTCAGCACCTGACCTTCGCGGTTGAAGAGGTGCATGGTGCGGCTCCATGTGTAGGCCACCCAGCCGGTGAGCTGGCCAAAGGTGCGCTGGGCAAGGAACTCGACACCATAGGTCCATCCATCACCCATGTAGACAAGGTCTTCCCACCCTTCTGAGGTGCCGAAGGAGGTGGCACCATCGCGGTATTCTATCAGGTTGCTCATCCGTTTGTAATAGCCTTCCACCGAAAGGTCGACAACCAGGGGGATGGTGTAGAAGGCCCCTGCAGCAAACTGATGGGCCGACATGGGCTTGATGCGGTCGGTGGCGGGAACCCAGAGGTCGGTGGGCATGCTGACGCTGGTGGTGGAGAGCAGGTGGAGGTACTGCGACATATAGGCATATCCTACCTTGAAGGAGAGGTTCTCGCCCAGCAGGGCACGTCCCGAGACGCGTGGCTGAATGGAGGGGTAGAAGGAGTTTTGCACAGCAAAGCCACTGAGGTGCAGTCCGTAATTAATCTTGAATATGTCGTTAATGCTCCAGTCGTCTTCGACAAAGGCGACAATTTCGCCTGCCAGGACGGTGTCCTCGTTGATGGTGGAATCCATCTTGAAAGCATCGTTCATCTGAATCTGGTCGTAGTAGTCGATGCTGCCGCTGGCTACGGTAGGCTGGAACCAATGCTGCGTGTAGTAGGTGCCGAAGCTTACATTGTGGTCGGGGCTGGGAGCGTAGGAGAAGTCCAGTCGTCCGGTGAGGTCTTTGACGGTGGAGAGGTAGTTGCCGTTGATGGTAGACACCTGTTCCGAGCCGTCGGCAAGGATGGCGTCCTTCTCTATGCCTACCACCATCTTGTTGAAGTATTGGGTATAGGAGGCGGTGAGGTCCATGAAGAGCTTGGGCGTCAGCATGTAGTTCCACCGCAGTCCTCCTACGATGTTGCCCCAGTTGTTCTTGTAGTCGAGATATTGGTCTTCCGACAGGCTGCTCTCGGTGCGCACTTTGGTATAGGCGTCGTCGTCGCCCAAGTAGAAAGAGGCGTAGAGACGGCTACGGTCGGACAGCTTGTGTGTCAATTTGCCGTTGATGTCGTAGAAATAATAGCCTGCTGAGAGTTTTGACTTGCCGTCCACATCCAAAGCAAGCTTGCGCACCAGCGGCTGCAGGAGGAAGTCGGCGTATGTGCGCCGTGCCGACACGCAGAAGGTGGTGCGTTCTTTCACGATGGGTCCTTCAACATTGAGCTTGGCGGAGATAAAGCCTATCGAGGCATTGCCGTGGATGTGCTTGTCGTTACCGTTGTTGGTGGTCACGTCGAGTACACTCGACAGCCTTCCGCCAAAGCGTGAGGGGAAGCTGCCTTTATACAGCGTGACGTTCTTCACCGCGTCGGCATTGAATGCGGAGAAGAAGCCGCCCAGGTGGTTCACATTGTACAGGGGGATGCCGTCGAGGAGGAAGAGGTTCTCGTCGGGGCCGCCGCCGCGCACATACATGCCGCCGGTGCCTTCATTGCCGCTCTGCACTCCGGGGAGGAGCTGGATGGCTTTGATGATGTCGGCTTCGCCGAAAAGCACGGGGACGGACTTGATTTGCTCCACGGGAATCTCGATGGCACTCATCTGCGACGACTCGCGCGAGTTGATGCGCTGGGCTTTCACCACCACCTCTTTCAGCTGGATGCTTGGATGGAGTGCATAGTTGCGGCTGGTGTTGCTGTTCAGGGGGATGGTGTCGTATACCGTTACATATCCCACATAGGACACCCTCAGCCGGGTCTCCTTTCCTTTCAGCGTCAGCGAGAACCGGCCGTTGGCGTCGGTGGTCGTCCCCTTTCCGCTGCCCGATTCGAACACGGTGGCACCAATCAAGGTTTCGCCAGTGGTGTGGTCTGTCACGGTGCCGCTGACGGTGTGTTGCGCCAACAGCATTACAGGGCAGAGCAGTAGACAGAACAAGAACAATTGTCTTCGCATATAGATAATAATTGTGAAATGGTCTTTTTCAAAACAGGATGCACCGTGTCGGGTGCAATGTCGCAGAGCGGTTGCAGCACAAAACGGCGCTGATGCATACGCGGGTGGGGGATGGTCAGGTCGGGAGAGGAAATCACTTCGTCGTCGAACAGGATAAGGTCAATGTCTATCGGACGGCTGGAATACACCCGTTTCGTATCTGAAGGGAGGGCGTTGCCTTTCCGCTGGCGTCCCAGCTCCTTTTCGATGGCAAGGCATTCCAGCAGGCAGTCATGGGCGCTGAGGCTTGTCTCCACGTGCAGGGCCATATTCAGAAAAGGCTGAGTGTCCTTTTGGTCGAACGTCCCCCAGGGTGCGGTCTCATATAGCTGTGAACAACCGACAACAGACCCGACACGTTGCCGTATCAGGTCTGTTGCCTGTTGCAACAGGGCTTTGCGGTCGCCCTGGTTGCCTCCTATCAGCAGATAGAGGGATGACATTACTTTGTTTGTGCTTGAATGTTCACGAGGCACGATTAACCGCAGTGGATGAAAGATTCAACGAGTTCCAGAATCTTGTGCGGGTTGGTGCCGATTTCAGCGCGGAGGGTGCGGTCGTTGTAAGAGCGCAGCTCCTTCAGTATGCCGTCGATCAGAGCGGGGGCAAAGATGCCCTTCTCCTCGTAGATGGCACGGTCGCGCTCCAGTATGTCGGCACTCGCTGCGCAGCTGTCGGGCAGCACGTCGAGACGGCTGAGGACATCCTCGTGTTCAAAAATGTTCACGCTCACATAGCGGTCTTTGGCATACTGCACAGCGTTCTCCATCTCGAAGCCATGACGTGCGGCGACAGTCATGCCGGCCAGCAGCAGGTATACGTTGGCGCTGCCGTCGGGGGTACGCAGCTCGATGGTCTGTTTGTAGCTGAAGTCCACAGCCTCGTTCTTCTCCAGCGGGTTGCAGTGGGCCATCATGTTGCCGCTGCCCTTGGTCCATCCCAGCGGCACACGCACCATGGCACTGCGGTTGCGGTCACCCCAGCAGATGTTGGTGGGAGCTTCCTGGTGAGGCACCAGACGGAAATAGCTGGTGGGGTTGGTGTCGCCGAAAGCAGTGAGCGAACCGGCCAGATTCAGAATACCGGCAATGGCCTTGTGGGCCACCTCGGTAAGTCCGTTCTCGCCAATGTACATGTTCTTGCCGTCCTTGGTGATGCGGGTGTGAATATGCATGCCGCTGCCGGCCTTGCCCACGGTAATCTTTGGGGCGAAGGTGACGGTGATGCCGTACTGGTAACCCAGCGTGCGCATAATCCATTTGGCTATCACCAGCTGGTCGGCGGCATCCTCCAGGGTAGTGGGCAGGAACTCGATTTCGTTCTGCTCATACATCAGGTCGTCCACGCTGAAGTTGCCCACCTCGCTGTGGCCGTATTTAATCAGGCCGCCGCATTCGGCAATCAGTTTCATGGCTTCGGTGCGGAAGTTCTCAAACTTGCAGAAGGGTGTCGAGGCATGGTATCCGCGCTGGTCGGCGGTCAGGTACTGATCCTCCTTGGGTGCGATGACGTAATACTCCAACTCGCCCATCACTTCAAACTCCATGCCGCCGGTGGTCTCGCGGAAAGCCTTGCCGGCCTTGGCCAGGGTGTACTCGGGAGCCATGTCGAACGGTTCGCCGTCCTTGGTGTAGAAATTGCAAAGGATGTCAAGAGTGGGAATGTCGGCAAATGGGTCGATAAATGCCGTGCGGAAACGCGGAATGACATACAGGTCGCTGCTTCCAGCCTCCAGGAAGGGGAACAGGCTGCTGCCGTCCACACGCTCGCCGCTGGTCAGAATCTCGTCGGCGTGCTCCATGCTGTTGATGACAAAATTCAGCGTTTTCAGCCGTCCGTCATACGCCATGTAGCGGAACTTGATCATCTCTATTTCAAACTCCTCGATGACCTTGAGGATATCGGCTTTGGTGAATTCGCACATGGGTTTCTGCAGAAACTGCACCAAGCGGTTGGGATTGTGTTTTAACTGGTCTTGTTTCATATTGGAATTTTTTTTCAATTGGGGCTGCAAAGATACAAAAAAAATTCGTATCTTTGCATTCTCAAACAAAAATAATTTCATTATGTTTAAAAAGGAAACTTATATCGCTCGCCGTGAACAGTTACGCAAGGACGTAGGCCACGGTCTTATCATCATTCAAGGCAACCACGAAGCCTCCTGCAACTACCCCGACAACACCTATTGGTTCCGTCAGGACAGTACGTTTCTCTATTTCTTCGGACTCCAGCGCGAGGACCTGATTGGTGTCCTCGACTGCGACAACGGGAAAGACTATCTTTTTGCCAACGATTACGACATCGACGATGTCATCTGGACAGGCCCGCTGCCCAGCGTTAAAGAACTTGCCGCCAGTGTGGGTGTGGAGAATAGTGGCGATCTCGCCGCCCTCCAGGCCCTTTGTACTAAGACCATCGGCGAGGCTCGCCGCATCCATTACCTGCCGCCCTACCGCGCCGACAACCAGCGTCAGCTCAGTCTGCTGCTCGGCTATAAGTTCGACGCTGTGAAGAACTACGCCTCCATGGAGCTCATCCTGGCCTGCGTCAAGCAGCGCAGCATCAAGAGCGCCGAGGAAATAGAGGAAATCGAAAAGGCCATCGCCACCGCCTACAACATGCATGTGGGGGCAATGAAGATGGCCATGCCCGGTCGTTATGAATACGAGCTGGCAGGCTTCATGCAAGGCGAGGCCTGGAAGGGCAACGGCCCCGTCTCCTTCCCCGTCATCATGACTATCCACGGCGAGACCCTCCACAACCACAATCACAACCACAAACTCGAGCTTGGACGTATGCTTGTCATGGACGCAGGCTGCGAAACCCCGATGAACTACTGCTCCGACATCACCCGTTCGGTACCTGTGGGAGGCCGTTTCGACGACCGCCAGAAGGCCATCTATCAGATTGTCCTCGACGCCAACCTCGAGGCCATCCGTGTCACCCGTCCCGGCATCACCTATCAGGAAGTCCACACTGCCGCCAGCCGTGTGCTGGCTCAGGGCTACAAAGACCTCGGCATCCTGCGCGGTAACCTCGACGACATCGTGGCCAACGGTGCCCACAGCCTCCTCATGCCCCACGGCCTCGGCCACATGATGGGTCTCGATGTCCACGACATGGAGAACTACGGCCAGATTAACGTCGGCTATGACGATGAGACTCGCCCCAGCAGTCAGTTCGGTCTCGGCAGCCTCCGCTGCGGCCGCCGTCTGCAACCCGGCTTTGTCATCACCGACGAGCCCGGCTGCTACTTCATCCCCGCCCTCATCGACCAGTGGCATGCGCAGGGCACCAACAAGGACTATATCAACTTCGACGAACTGGAGAAATGGAAAAACTTCGGCGGCATCCGCATAGAGGACGACATCCTCGTCACCGACAACGGCTGCCGTGTTCTCGGCAAACCCATCCCCAAGACCATCGCCGAAATCGAGCAGACCATGAACAGCTGAGCCATCCTCCGCTGAAATATCGAAGGGGTGCCGTGCAAACATGTGTGGCACCCTTTTCCTTGTTCTGCCTACCCGCCCTGCGCCGTGGAGCGGCAACGTTTCCCCCTCGCTACGGAGAGGGGCCGTTCAATCCTGCATCGTTAAAGTATCGTTATAGCATCGTTACTCGACATGATGACGGAAAACAAGCCGAGAAGCAGGCAACATCGAGCCGAGATTGAACGACCCAAGTGGGGTTAACCCAAATCGGTCGTTAGGCCGACTTTTCAATCAATCTTGGTCTCGGCAGAGCAAGCAAAAGGGTTAGCAGCCGTGACGGTCGCAGTGGGAGGCGGTGGTCTCCAGCTCCAGTGTGCTGTGGGCGATGCCTTGGGTGGCAAGCATGGTTTTGATGGCATGGGTGGTGTCGTCGAGAAGGGCGATGTCGGCAATGACCACGTGGGCGGTGAGGGCGGTCTCGGTGGTGCTGATGGGCCAGATGTGGATATGGTGCACATCGAGCACGCCGTCGGTCCGGCGTATCATGTCGGCGATGCTGTCGGGGTCGATGTTCTCAGGCACAGCGTCGACGCTCATGCGCAGGCTTTCGGCCAACAGCTGCCATGTCGAAACAAGTATCACCACAGCGATGACAAGACCGATAATAGGGTCGATGACTGTCCATCCCGTGTGGGTGATGACAATGCCCGAAACCACCACTCCGGCAGATACGAGCGTGTCGGCCAGCATGTGGAGGAAGGCGCCGCGGGTGTTGATGTCATGCTGCTTGCGCGAGAGCATCCACGCAGTGAACCCGTTGACGACGATGGCCACAGCCGCTGTCCAGGTGACAAGCAGGCCGTTGACGGGTACGGGGTGGGAGAATTTGTGGATGCTTTCCACCACGATTCCCCCCACGGCAACAAGGAGGATGATGGCGTTGAGCAGCGAGATGAGGACGGAGCTCTTGCGGTAGCCGTATGTGAAGCGTTTGGTGGCATGGGTGTGCGACAGCTTCAGTGCCACCATGGCCAGCAGCAGGCAGAACACGTCGCTGAGGTTGTGTCCTGCATCGGAGAGCAGTCCCATGGAATGCCCGACGATGCCTGCCACGGCTTCGGCGGCTACGAAAAGCAGGTTGATGACAATGGCCACAATATATATGGTGCCCATCTGGCCGGGGTCGACATGGTGGTGATGGTGGCCTGCATGATGGCCGTGGTGGTGAGCGTCGTGGTTATCTGAATGATTGTGATTGTGTTGCATGATAGGTGATGTTTTAGATTCTTCTGCAAAGATAGGTATTATCTTAAAGGTGTCCAATCACTAATAGTGGCTATTTTTTGATGAAGAGGGTTGAACGACGACAGACTGCGGGGTAACAAAAACGTAACAATTATTTAACGGTATCGCAACTGCAATAAGGGGAGAAGATGGTAATTTTGTGGCCAGTTACAGCCTGCCACTTATTAATGGATAGTGTTGATACTGTATTAAATAGATTATAAACAAGAAAACAAGTAAAGATGAGTTTCTCCGATATTCTTATCGTGATTATCAATTTTGCCGGAGCATTGGCTGTGTTCCTTTTCGGCATGAAGTTGATGAGCGAGGGTCTGCAAAAGTTCGCCGGCAACAAGATGCGCGCCATTATGGGCAAGGTGACCGGAAGTCCGTTACGTGGCATCTTGACAGGTGCCGCAGTGACAACGGTGATACAGTCGTCGTCGGCCACTACGGTGATGGTGGTGTCGTTTGTGAATGCCGGACTGTTGTCGCTGGGCGGGGCCATCGCTGTCATCATGGGCGCCAATATCGGCACCACGGTCACAGCGTGGATTATCACGCTCTTTGGTCTTGGCGAGAGCGACAGCGCTTTTAGCCTGCCCATGCTGCTGGGTGCCATTGCGCTGCTGTTTATGTTCGTAAAGCGCGACAAGCTCCGTTCCATTGGCGAGTTCATCATTGGTTTGGCGTTGTTGCTGGTGGGCATGGGCTTGCTGCAGCAGGCAATGCCTAATCTTGAAGAGTACCCCGAGTTCCTGGAGACGCTGGCACGCCTGTCGGCTTACGGCTTCTGGTCTATCCTTATCTTCGTGGTTGTGGGTACGCTGTTGACCTGCCTTGTGCAGGCGTCGGCGGCCATGATGGCCATCACGCTGGTGATGTGTTACAACGGTTGGATTGGATTGGATGCCGCCGTGGCATTGGTGATGGGTCAGAACATCGGAACAACCATTACGGCCAACATTGCAGCAATGGTGGCGAACACCAACGGTAAACGAGCCGCAAGGGCGCATCTGGTGTTCAATGTGGTGGGTGTGGTGCTCACGCTTATCGTCTATCAACCAATCTTGTCGCTCATTGCCAACATCACCGAGGGTATTGCCGGCAGCAATCCCTACACCCCTGTGGGTGCCGAAGGGTATGCCCCGGGTGCAATACCACTGGCTTTGTCGCTCTTCCACACCTTCTTCAACGTGGTCAACACCATTGTTCTGGCTTGGTTCATTCCTGTGATTATCCGTATCGTCAACTGGCTGGTGAAAGAGAAGCCCGAGGATGAGGAGTATGTCTATAAACTGAAGTATATCGGCAGTTGGATGAACACGGCCGAAATCAACATGAAGGCGGCAGAACGCGAAATCACCGAGTTCTCCAAGCGGGTGCTGCGCATGTATACCTTCCTGCCCGGCCTGCGTGTGGCCAAAGACGACGACGAGTTTGAAAACATTGTGGAGCGGATTGAGAAATACGAGGCTATCACCGACCAGATGGAGATGGAGATAGCCGAATACCTGACCCGCATAGCCGAGGGCGACCTCTCGCACCAGGGTTCGCTGCGTATCAGCGCCATGCTCTGCGTGGTGGATAACCTGGAGAGTATCGGCGACACGATTTATCAGATTGCCGTCACCCGCAAGAACAAGCGCGAGACGGCTGTCCATTTCGACCAGCATCTGAACGACAATCTGAGCCACATGACCCAACTGGTGCAGCATGCCCTTGATATTATGGACGAGAACCTGAAGATGGACTATGATGCCATCGACATCGCCCCAGCCGAGGAGGCCGAAGAGGCCATCAACCGTTATCGCGACCAGCTGCGCGAAGAGCACCTCAATGCACTGAAAAAGGGCACTTACGACTTCGCCATAGGCAATGCCTACAGCAGCCTGTACGCCCTATATGAGAAGTTGGGCGACTATGTAATCAATATCAGTGAGGCCATAGTGGTGAAATACAAATGAAAGTGACCATTCTCTCGGTCCTGTTGGCCACACTGCTTTCCACCTGCGGTGCCACTCAGCCCATGGGCGACACCTCCGTGGCCGTTCAGCGGCTGGAGTACCCCGACTACGCCGACACCGAACACATTGTGGAGTATAGTGGCTTCACCGTCTCATACAATCACACTACCCTTGTGCCCGATTGGGTGGCTTATGAGCTCACCGCCGACGAGTTGGTGGTTCGCTATTCATCCAAGAGCTCGAACTTCAGCCGCGACCCTTCCCTCAAAGGGCGTCAGGCCTCGCGCGAGGATTACTCCCGGAGCGGTTGGGACAAGGGGCACATGGCGCCCAAGGCCGACTTGCGCTGGAGCGAGCGTAGCTACTGGGAGAGCCATTACTTCACCAATGTCTGTCCCCAGAACCATCAGCTGAATGGGGGCGATTGGAACTCGTTGGAGAATACCGTGCGGCGGTGGGCGAAGAAGTACGGCCTGGTGTGGGTGGTGTGCGGCCCAGTGTTTGATTCATGCCGTTACGGCACCATAGGCGATGCCGATGTGCAGGTCCCCGATGCCTTCTTCAAGGCTGTGCTCATCCCGAGGGATGGCGGCTACGTCGGCCTGGCGTTCGTTATGCCCAACGAGGGCAAGCACCACAGCATGAGCCATTACGCCTGCTCCATCGACCAGTTGGAGGAACGCATCCATCGCGACCTCTTCCCGAATCTTGATGATGAAACCGAAGACGCTGTAGAGGCTCAGGTGATTCCGATGCAAGGATTGTAAGAATGTGTAAATGTGTTAACGTGTTAATTCGTTAATTCGTTAATCCGACTAACGAATTAACGAATTCCCGAATTAACGCATTCACTATCGTCCCTCACCGACCGATTCCTCGGTGGCACCGGTCTTGGCACGGCTTTCCAGTTCCATCTTGCCGAAACGCAGTGTGGCGCCAAAGGTGATGTAGCGGCTGTTCCACTTGTTAATGTTGGTAGAGCTGTAGTAGGGGTTGTCCGTGGAGGAGCCCCAGTTGTTCCAGTTGAAGATGTCATTGCAGTTGAGGTAGAGGGAGAGTTTGCGGTTGAAGAAGTCGGCACTGGCACCGAGGTTGATGCCTTTGCGAGGTTCGCTGATATTCATCAGCCCCCATGGGCTAATGGAGCGGCTGCTGTAGTCGCCGGAGACAAAGAGCTCCACTTTCTGCCACAGCTTGGTCCATATTTTGAGGCGGACATTCCACGAGGGCATACCCTTTTTGGTCCATTCGTCCGGCCTCACCTGGAGCCGGTACCAGCGATAGGCCACGCCGCCATTGAGGCGCACATTGAAGAAGCCCGAGGGGCGGTACATGACGTTGAAATTGAGGTCGGCATTGCGGGTGTCGCCCACGTTGTAGGGCTTGTAGTAGTTTACTACTCGGCCGAAGAAAGCGACGTAACGGGCATCAGGGAGGTTGCCGAATCGGTTGTTTTCGGCTCTGTAGGAGCTTGAAATGCCCACGGAACCGAATTTGTCGAAGTATTTACTCCACGATGCATCGATATTGTGGGAGTGGGAGGGCTGGAGAAGCGGGTTGCCGGTTGAAAAGCTTTCGATGCCGTAGGATTCGTATTTGCTAAGTCTTTCGGCTGAGGGGTGGGAGGTGCGCATGGTGTAGCTGAGGCTGAAGTTGTGCATGTCCTTGGTGCGGTAGCTCATGTGGATAGAGGGGGAGGCGGAGAGGGGGTGGGTGACGGTGTCGTATTGCGGCAGACCTTCGTGGCGTGAGGAGCTGTAGGCTAAGTTTCCGCGCATGCCCAGTTTAAGGGTGAAGCCCCCCCATTTGCGTTGCCATGTGACATAGGCCGCCAGAGAGTGGTCGCGGGAGTAGTTGGAGTCGGACCGCAGAATGTCGCAGTAGTAGTTGCCGGAGGCGTCGAGGGTGTCGCGCAGATAGAGCTCATGGCCGAAACTCATATTCAAGTCCACACCGGTTGATATTTCGCCCTGCTCGCTGTAGGGGAGGGAGTAGTCGAAGCCAATAGAGCCGCTGCCGTTAAGGTCGTTGCTGTTGACGCGGTGGTCGTAGCTCATTTGGGGTTGAAAGGTGTAGTGCTGCCAGCTGGTGCTCTTATCGCCCCATCCCCACCAGTTGCCGCTGGCATTGATGGAGTACTGGTGTCCCTTGTTGTTGAACTTGTGGGTGAACCACATCCCGCCGAAACCTCCGCTGTTGCGGTTCAGTTCTTGCGAATGGCTGATGCTGCTGAAGTCGTGGGGGGTGCCTTGCAGGTCATAGTCGGTGCGGATGGTGGTGTCGTTGCTCTCTTCGTTGTTCCAGCTGGGGTAGGTGCCGAACCAGCCACTGATGCTGTTCATCGAGTCAAACTCGTAGCTGGCGTTGAGGTTAATCCACATATTGTGGTGAAACGATTTGTTGAGGCTGTTGGAACTCCATTTGCGTGCGGTGTCCATGTTGTCGTGCAACATGGTACCTGATGTGGTGCTGTTGCGGGAGATATTGGAGCCGTTGTAGCTGACGTAGGCGCTGATGTGGAATTTCTCATTGCTGTAGACGTATGAAAGCCAAGGGGAGATGGAGGGGCGCGACGAACCGTTGGCACCGAAACTGATGAAGGAGTTTTTCAGCATTTTCTGGTTGGTGACGATGTTCACTACCGGGCCACTGCCACCGTAGCGTGCCGAAGGGTTGCGAATCACCTCGATGCGGTCGATGCTGTTGGCCGGGAGCGTTTTGATGTATTGTTTCAATGCCTCACCCTCCAAATGCGAGGGGCGGTCGTTGATCCACACCGTCACCGACGAGCCGTTGAGGGTGACATTGCCCTCCACGTCCACTTCCACGCCAGGCGCGTTCTGTAGGGCGTCGCTGGCGTTGCCGGTCTGAATGCTGGCGTCCTCGCTCACGTTGTAGAGGTCCTTCTCGCCTTCCACGGCGTACATGGGTTTCTCACTCACAATCTTTACTACGTCGAGCAGCATGGCGCCCTCACTCAGTGTGGTGGTGCCCATGTCGATTTTGCCCAGCCCTGTGGGGCCGCCGTCGCGGGTGTTGGGCACAGCATTGAAGAGGGTGGCGTAGCCCATGGCCGAGTATCTGAGGATGGTGGCGACAGTGTCGTTCTTCAGTGTGTAAATGCCTTGCTGGTCCGTCACCGTACCACGGATGAAGGTGCTGTCGTCCGCCCGCAGCATGGCAACGTTGGCATACATTACCGGCTGGCCGTCTTTGCCTTTCAGTATTCCGGTGACCAATTGTTGGGCGCTGACGCTTCCGCCCAGTAACAAGATAATGACTATCAGAGTGAATTTCTTCATGATTGTATTGTATTGTGTTGTGAATCCGTTCTTTGTGGTGTGTTGTAATGGGTCTGGGGATGATGTCGTTTGTGTTTGCTGAACCATTCCATGCAACCCTTCTATTGCAATTTTAAAGATGCAAAGATACAACTTTTTTTTTATTCGGTTGATTTTTTTTAGGGAGTAACGAGGTGCCCCCCTCCTCACACAGCCTCAAACAAGTAACGGCTTGCTGTCCGCTAGCACATTGTCCCCATTCGAATGGTTGCTATTGTCTCTACTCGTTTACTTTTTTCAAGCGTCCTGCCCCATGCTACTGGCCCGGCGGGTGGGGAGTCCCTGCAACGTTGAAATCGGTAGCGGGGGAGGTGAGAATTGGCTTTTATGTTAATATTTTCATGATATTCGAAAAAAAAGTGCTATCTTTGCAGCGCTTAATAGTGCAGAGGTATGGGTGCAAGGGGTTATAGAGTAATGAGATGCAAGGCAGGCCTGCTATAGCTACATGGATGAAATAGTGTATGAACGGCCTGTATGACGGCTATTTTGCACTGTTTTGCCGGGGGTGTCCTGTGCGGAGGAAGTACCTTTTTTTTGAGTTTGAGATAGAGAACTAAATTTGTAATAATATGATAAAAATAAAAAAAGGCCTCGATTTGCCGATAGAGGGTGTGGCGGAATGTCGCGTGAGCGAAGCCCGCGACATCGCACTCTATGCCGTGAAGCCTACCGACTATGTGGGGTTGGTGCCCCGCTTGTTGGTGGCCGAAGGCGACAGGGTGTCGGCAGGCGATGCACTGTTCTGCGACAAGAACGACGTCAGCCTTCGTTTTGTCGCCCCCGTCAGCGGGGAGGTGTGCGCTGTGGTGAGAGGCGAGAAACGCAAGCTGCTGGCCGTGGTGGTAAAGGCTGACGGCAGTCAGGTGCAACGGCCTGCCGAGGCGCCTGTGGCTGTCGATGGCGACTTGAAGCAGCGTATGCTGGATGCCGGTCTTTGGAGCTTGCTCCGCCAGCGTCCGTTCGGCACTGTGGCCAACCCCGCCGGCAAGGCCAAAGCTATAGTGGTGAGCTGTTTCGACAGCGCCCCGCTGGCACCGGACTACGATTTCGCCCTGCAGGGAAGGGAGCGAGAGCTGTGCGACGGTCTGGAGGCATTGGCTTCGCTGACCGAGGGCACATTGTTTGTCACGTTCCGTCCCGGGCAGCGACTGGCCAAGGTGGTTGAGCAGCATGTGGCTTCGCATCAGAAACGCGTCAGCGTCCAGTATTTCGAAGGCCCCCATCCTGCTGGGAACGTGGGCACGCAGATTGCCTGCCTCTGTCCCATCAACAAGGGCGAAACGGTGTGGACCATGACTGCACAGGATGTTGCCGTGCTGGGCGACTGGCTGCACACGGGTGTCTACCATCCCGAGCGCATGGTGGCCGTGGCCGGCCCACAGACCAAGAATCCGCATTACTACCGCGTGATAGCGGGTGCCTGTGTGGAGAGTATCGTGCAGGCCCAGGTGCTTAATCCTGCCTATCCCTTGCTGGACGGCGGGATGAAGGCTGCGGGTGTGCGCGTGGTGTCCGGCAATGTGCTGAGCGGCGAGCAGATTGCTCCCGACGGCTACCTGGGTGCCTACGACAGCCTGCTGACATGCCTGCCCGAAGGCGACTACTACGACTTTATGGGCTGGCTGTTGCCCGGCTTCAACAAGCATAGCTTCTCGCGCACTTTTGCGAGCGGTTTCGTGCCGCGCTGTATGGGCGGTCTGTACCAGATGCTGCCCGAGTTTCTGCGGCCCAAATTTGACACCAATCTGCACGGCGGAGTGCGTCCGCTGGTGTTTACAGGCAATTTCGAACGGGTGTTCCCATTCGACATTTATCCCTTGCAGCTGCTCAAGGCATGCATCATCGGCGACATTGAGTTGATGGAGAAGCTGGGCATCTACGAGGTGGAGCCGGAGGATTTCGCCCTGTGTGAGTATATCGACCCGTCGAAGACGGATATACAGCCCATTGTCCGACAGGCTTTGGAGACGCTGAGAAAGGAGGCTCTGTAATGTTTGACAAATTAAGAAGCTTTATCGATAAGATTAAGCCTGACTTTGTGGCCGGCGGCAAGTTCGGCTGGCTGCAGAGTACGTTCGAGGCTTTTGAGACATTCGCGTTCACGCCCAACACCGTGACTAAGCGCGGAAGCCATGTGCGCGACGGCGTCGACATGAAGCGTGCCATGATTACGGTGGTCATCGCTTTGGTCCCGGCACTGCTCTTCGGCATGTGGAATATCGGTTTCCAGACATCGTTGAACTCCATGGATTGGCCCTACGAACTGGGCACGGCCGCCAGCTGGTGGTACTGCCTATGGTTTGGCTTCCTGCGTATGCTGCCCCTGATAGTGGTGAGCTACGTGGTGGGCTTGGGCATCGAGTTCATGTTTGCCCAGATACGTCACCACGAGGTGAACGAGGGCTACCTGGTGACCGGGTTGATTATCCCGATGATTGTGCCTGTCACCACGCCCCTGTGGCAGCTGGCTTTGGCCGTGGCCTTTGCCGTGGTGATTGGCAAGGAGGTGTTCGGCGGCAGCGGAATGAATTTCCTCAACCCCGCACTGGTGGCCAGGGCATTCCTCTTCTTCAGCTACCCCACCCACATGTCGGGCGACAGTGTGTGGATAGCTGCTGACCTGTGGGGCACCGACGCCATCGCCGGGGCCACGCCGCTGGGAGAACTGGCAGCAGGCTCGCTGCCTTCGGATACCGCTCTCGACATGTTCATAGGTACCGTGACGGGCAGCACCTGCGAGACGTCGGTGCTGGCCATCCTGCTGGGTGCCATCGTGCTGCTGGTGAGTGGCATCGGCAGCTGGAGGATTATGCTCAGCGTGGTGCTGGGCGGTGGCTTGATGGGTCTGCTGTTCAACCTTATCGGTGCCAACAGCTATATGCAGCTGCCTTTCTATTACCACTACTTGATGGGCGGATTTGCTTTCGGTGCCGTGTTTATGGCCACCGACCCCGTCACCTCGGCGCAGACCAATACAGGCAAATGGATTTACGGTTTGCTGATAGGTGCCTTTGCCGTGCTGCTGAGGGTGCTCAATCCTGCCTATCCCGAAGGAATGATGCTCAGCATCCTGCTGATGAACTGCTTCGCCCCGCTGATTGACCACTGCGTGGTGTCTAGGAATATCAAGAGAAGAGAGCGGAGAGGCTCCGTTGTCGAAAACGCAAGAAAGGAGGTTGTGAGATGAAAACCTTTAGCAACCGATATATGTTTATCTACTCGGCAGTGCTTGTCGCCGTCACGGCACTTATCCTTTCGGTGGTGTCGGTCAGTCTTAAGCCGCGGCAGGAACGCAACCAGGCCGTGGAGAAGAAACAGATGATACTGAAAGCCGCCGGCATTGCCGCCACCACTCAGACTGCCGAGCAGTTGTATGCCGACAATATCAAGGAGGTGAACATCCTCGACCGTGACAGCCTGCCCGCCTATCTGTATAAGACCAGCTGCATCATCCCTGTGCGTGGAACAGGTCTTTGGGGTCCCATCTGGGGATACATCTGTTTCGACGAAAACTGGGTGATTGAAGGCGCTGTCTTCGACCACAAAGGGGAGACCCCTGGTCTGGGCGGTGAGATTTCGACAGATGCCTTTGCTCGGCGTTTTGTCGGCAAGAGCTGCACCGACTCGCTGATGACACGGTTTGTACCTATTGTGCTGAAGAAGCATGCCGACCCCGGCTCACCCTATGAGGTGGACGCCATCTCGGGCGGTACAATGACCAGCAACGGCGTGACGGCGATGCTTGAAACCTGTCTGTCGCGTTATCAAGAATATATGCTAACAAAAGCGGGGACTGAACTCCCCAGTGGAGAATAGAAGCTATGAGCACAAAGAATTTTGACTTAATAAAGATGCCGTTTAACAAGAACAACCCCGTCACCGTGCAGGTGCTGGGTATCTGTTCCTGTCTGGCTGTTACGGCGCAGCTGAAGCCTGCTGTGGTGATGGCTATTTCGGTCACCGTGGTGGTGGCCCTGGCCAACCTTATCATCTCTCTGCTTCGCAATACCATCCCGCCGCGTATCCGCATCATCGTCCAGCTGGTGGTGGTGTCGATGCTGGTGGTGCTTGTCGACCAGGTGCTGAAAGCCTATGTCTACGATGTCAGCAAGCAGCTGTCGGTCTTTGTGGGGTTGATTATCACCAACTGCATTGTGATGGGCCGATTGGAAGCCTTTGCCATGAGCAATCCCCCGCTGCCTTCGTTGTGCGACGGTATCGGCAACGGACTTGGCTACAGTATCATCCTCGTCATCTTGGGATTCCTGCGCGAGCTGTTCGGCAGTGGTACCCTCTGGGGCTATCCTGTCATGGAGAGTCTGGGCTTCTACAACTTCGGCTACGAGAACAACGGTCTGATGATCATGCCGCCCATGGCGCTTATCCTTGTCGGCATTATCATCTGGATTCAACGTACACGCAACAAAGATTTACAAGAGAATTAATACCCGCGGTGTTTGGCCGCACATAGAACATGGAATACATCAATATTTTCATTAAGTCTATTTTTGTAGACAACATGATTTTCGCCTTCTTCCTGGGCATGTGCTCTTATCTGGCAGTGTCGAAGACGGTGAAGACATCGGCGGGACTGGGCATAGCGGTGACGTTTGTGCTGCTGATTACTGTGCCGGTGAACTACCTGGTGAATAAGTATCTGCTGGCACCCGGTGCCCTGGCATGGATCAGCCCCGCTTTGGCAGAGGTGGATCTTTCGTTCCTCAGCCTTATTATGTTTATTGCCGTGATTGCCGCCATCGTGCAGATGGTGGAGATGGTTGTGGAGAAGTTCTCGCCTGCGCTGTATAATTCGCTGGGCATCTTCCTGCCGTTGATTGCTGTGAACTGTGCCGTGATGAGCGGGTCGCTCTTCATGCAGGAGCGTGCCTACAGCAATATCGGCGAGGTGGTGTGCTTCGCCGCAGGCAGTGGTATAGGCTGGTTTCTGGCCATCGTGGCCATTGCGGCCATCCGCGAGAAACTGCGCTACAGCCATATTCCCCCGGCACTCAAGGGTGTGGGCATCACGTTTATCATCACCGGCCTCATGGGTTTGGCCTTTATGAGCTTTATGGGTATAAAATTATAAATGTGTGTATGTGCCATGGTGCCAAGGTGCGGCAATCTCGACCCTTGGATGATGGCACGTCAATGATAACACAATCAAGAGAATTATGACTACTACAATACTTACAGCACTTATTGTCATCGTCGTTGTTATCCTGTTGTTGGTGGCATTGCTGCTGGTGCTGCGTGCCAAGCTGATACCACAGGGCAATGTGACAATCACCATCAACGACGACAAGAAACTGGAGGTCCCTACCGGCAACACGCTTATCTCTACCCTTGCCGAACAGCACATCTATCTTCCTTCGGCCTGCGGCGGGAAAGGTTCGTGCGGACAGTGCAAATGCCGTGTGCTTGAAGGTGGCGGCTCGATACTGCCTACCGAGGTGGGATTCTTCACCCGCAAACAAATTCAGGACCACTGGCGGCTTGGCTGCCAGGTGAAGGTGAAAGAGGACCTCAAAATCGCCGTGCCACAGTCGATCCTCAGCATCAAAGAGTATGAGTGCACAGTGATTTCCAACCGCAATGTGGCCACCTTTATGAAAGAGTTCAAGGTGCAACTGCCGGCGGGCGAACACATGGACTTCGCCCCAGGTTCGTATGCGCAGATTAAGATCCCGAAGTTTGATATAAGGTATGCCGATTACGACCGCGATTTGATAGGTGAGGAGTATCTCCCCGCTTGGGAGAAGTTCGGTATGTTCAACCTCCGTTGCGTCAATCCCGAACCCACGGTGCGCGCCTATTCCATGGCCAACTATCCCGACGAGGGCGATGTTTTCATGCTCACCGTCCGTATCGCCACCCCACCCTTCAAGCCCGACCGTTCGGGCTTCATGGATGTCAATCCCGGCATCGCTTCGTCGTATATCTATTCGCTGCGTCCGGGCGACAAAGTCATCATGTCCGGTCCTTACGGCGAGTTCCATATCAAGGAGCATCCTGCCGACATGGTGGACAAGCCCGAGATGATATGGGTGGGCGGTGGCGCCGGTATGGCCCCCCTGCGTGCCCAGATCATGCACATGACCCGAACACTCCACACCACCGATCGTGCCATGCACTATTTCTATGGCGCCCGTGCTTTGAACGAAGTGTTCTATCTCGACGACTTCCGCCAGCTGGAGAAGGACTTCCCCAACTTCCACTTCCACCTTGCCCTCGACCGTCCCGACCCCGCCGCCGATGCTGCCGGGGTGCCCTACACCGCCGGCTTTGTCCACAACGTGATGTACGAAACCTACCTCAAAAACCATCCTGCGCCGGAGGACATCGAATACTACATGTGCGGTCCAGGCCCCATGAGTTCGGCAGTGGTCAATATGCTCGACAACCTCGGTGTTGCCCCCGAAAACATCCTCTACGACGATTTCGGCGGCGGTGCCCCTGCCGGTAAAAAATAACAGGTGTCCCTGGCCGGTAATTATAGTCACTAACACATTAACACATTCAATAATTAACACATTCAAGAAATATGAATTTACCCAAAATCCATTCCATCTCCAAGAAGATATGTGTCGCCCTGTTGGGGGGATTCCTGCTCATCTTCTTGCTGTTCCACGCCAGTGCCAACCTGCTTGTCCTACGGCACGACGACGGTGCCTGGTACAGCGCGTTCTGCCATTTCATGGGCACCAACTACATCGTGAAAGTCTTTGAAATAGTGCTGCTCGGTTTCATCGCACTGCACATCTGCTTCACTGCGTGGCTCTGGCTCACCAACCGTCTGGCCCGTCCTGTGCGTTACCATCAGCCCGGCAAAAGCAAGACCCATCCCGGCTCCAAGCTGATGATGTGGTCTGGCATCCTTATCTTCTCCTTCCTCGTCATGCACTTCTGTCAGTTCTACTTTGTCAAATTGGGCTGGGTGAAAGGTGAATACATGGTCAAGACCGAGAATCTGCAGGACGAAGAGATGATGCAGTGGGCACAGCTCGCCGACCAGATGGAAATCTCGCTCGACGAGTTTATCAACCAGCTCGAGGAGCGTTCCGCCACGCTCACCGACGAGAACGAGGACGCCGCCGAGACCGAAGAATATATTGCACGTCTCCGCAGCAAGGCTGCCGTGTTGGATATTGTGCAGCGTGCCTACACCGAAGACAATATCTCCAAGGATGGCAAGTGGATACGCCACCTCACCTACGACGATCGGCAAACCCTCCGCGAGGCATTGCCCGACAGCGACCCCGAGCCCGACTTCTACTACATGGTGCGCGAGAAGTTCAGCAACGGCTACATTGCCATCATGTATCTCATCTTCTTCGTCATCGTGTTCATCCACATGCGCCACGCTTTCCCCTCGGCATTCCAGACCCTCGGCCTGAACAACTACAAGTATGCCAAGGCCATCGACATCCTCGGACAGATTTATGCCTGGGTGGTGTGCCTCATGTTCGTTGCCGTGGTCATCTTGGTCTACCTCGGCCTGTAATCGATATTGTTCATCCTTTAACAGTAAACAAGAATGATTTTAGACTCTAAAATACCCGAAGGTCCTCTTTCCGAAAAATGGACCAACTACAAAGCCAGTCAGAAGCTTGTCAATCCTGCCAACAAGCGCAAGATTAATATTATCGTGGTGGGTACAGGCCTTGCCGGTGCCTCGGCAGCCGCCTCTCTCGGTGCCATGGGCTTCAATGTGGACATCTTCTGCATCCAGGATTCCCCGCGCCGTGCCCACTCCATCGCCGCGCAGGGTGGCATCAATGCCGCCAAGAACTATCAGAACGACGGCGACAGCGTCGAGCGTCTGTTCCGTGACACCATCAAGGGTGGCGACTACCGTGCCCGCGAGGCCAACGTCTACCGTCTGGCCGAGGTCAGCGGTGCCATCATCGACCAGTGTGTGGCACAAGGCGTCCCCTTTGCCCGCGACTATGGCGGACTGCTCGACAACCGCTCCTTCGGTGGTGCGCAGGTCAGCCGCACCTTCTACGCCCGTGGCCAAACCGGCCAGCAGCTCCTCCTCGGTGCCTACGGTGCGCTGAGCCGTGAGATTGCCCGCGGCAGTGTCAAACTCCACGAGCGCCACGAGATGATGGAACTGGTCGTTGTCGACGGCCGCGCCCGCGGCATCATCGCCCGCAACCTCGTCACCGGCGACCTTGAGCGCTATGCCGCCCATGCCGTCGTGCTGGCCACCGGTGGCTATGGCAATATCTACTACCTCTCCACCAATGCCATGAACAGCAACGGCTCCGCCGCCTGGGTCTGCCACAAGAAAGGCGCCGCCTTTGCCAACCCCTGCTACGTGCAGATTCACCCCACCTGCATCCCCGTCCACGGCGACTACCAGTCCAAGCTGACGCTGATGAGCGAGAGCCTCCGTAACGACGGCCGCATCTGGGTACCCAAGAAAAAGGAGGATGCCGAAGCCATCCGCCGCGGCGAGAAAGGCCCCAACGACATTCCCGAAGAAGACCGCGACTATTACCTCGAGCGCCGCTATCCCGCCTTCGGCAACCTGGTGCCCCGCGACGTGGCCTCCCGTGCCGCCAAGGAGCGTTGCGATGCCGGCTACGGTGTCGGCTCCACAGGTCTGGCCGTCTACCTCGACTTCGCCGATGCTATCCAGCGTCTCGGCCGCGATGTCGTGGAGCAGAAATACGGCAACCTCTTCCAGATGTACCAGAAGATTGTCGATGTCGACCCCTACGAGAATCCCATGATGATTTATCCCGCTATCCACTACACCATGGGCGGCCTCTGGGTGGACTACGAGCTGCAGACCACCATCCCCGGCCTCTTCGCCGCTGGCGAGGCCAACTTCTCCGACCACGGTGCCAACCGTCTCGGTGCCTCCGCCCTGATGCAGGGCCTGGCCGACGGCTACTTCGTCCTGCCCTACACCATGCAGAACTACCTGGCCGACCAGATCTATGTGGGCAAAATCTCCGACAAAACTCCCGAGTTCGACCAAGCCGAGCAAGCCGTCCGTGAGCGACTCCAGACCCTCTTGAATATCAAAAAATCAGAAAACTCAGAGCACTCCGAGTCCTCCGACAAGTCCCATTCCGTCGACCATTTCCACAAGGCCTTGGGCCGCATCATGTGGGAGTATGTAGGCATGGCCCGCAACACCGAGAGCCTCACCACCGCCCAGCGGCTGGTTGCCGACCTCGAAGCCGAGTTCTGGAAAGAGGTCTTTATCCCCGGCACCGCCGACGAGTTCAACCCCGAGCTGGAGAAAGCCTACCGCTTGGCCGACTACTTCGAGCTGGCACGCCTCATCATCACCGATGCCATGCACCGCGAGGAGTCCTGCGGCGGCCACTTCCGTACCGAACACCAGACCGAGGACGGCGAGACCCAGCGCGACGACGAGAACTTCATGTATGTCGCCGCTTGGGAGTACCAAGGCCACGACGTCACCGAGACGATGACCAAAGAGCCTCTCAACTACGAACACATCAAGATAGCAAAACGTAATTATAAATAAGCCATGAAATTTACATTACATATCTGGCGGCAGGAGAATGCCCGCGCCAAAGGCCATTTCGAGACCTACCATCTCGACAACATATCGCCCGATTGTTCTTTCCTTGAGATGCTCGACATCCTCAACGAACAGCTTGTCAACGACCGCATCTCCCATCCCGTCTGTTTCGACAACGACTGCCGCGAAGGCATCTGCGGCATGTGCGGCCTCTACATCAATGGCCGTCCCCACGGCAACGACGACGGTGTCACCACCTGCCAGCTCCACATGCGCAAGTTCCACGACGGCGACGAGATTTGGATTGAGCCCTGGCGTGCCAAGCCCTTCCCCGTCATCCGCGACCTTGTCGTCGACCGCACCGCCTTCGACAAAATCATCCAGGCCGGCGGCTATATCAGCACCACCACCGGTGGTGTGCCCGACGCCAACACCATCCCCATCCCCAAGCACAAGGCCGACCAAGCCATGGATGCCGCCGCCTGCATCGGCTGCGGTGCCTGCGTGGCTGCCTGCAAGAACGCCAGCGCCATGCTCTTTGTCGGTGCCAAGGTCAGCCACCTCGCCCTGCTCCCGCAAGGTAAAGTCGAGGCCGCCGACCGCGTCAGGAAGATGGTCATGAAGATGGACGAGCTCGGCTTCGGCTCCTGCACCAACACCTACGCCTGCGAGGCTGAATGCCCCAAGGAAA
>Ga0247611_10001903_pt1 | contig 35747 bp, 26 predicted proteins | sample 177DNAGHGhighgp2_FD_192422 | JGI IMG/M metagenome (GOLD analysis project Ga0247611, IMG submission 192422) | Sheep rumen microbial communities from Palmerston North, Manawatu-Wanganui, New Zealand - 1770 DNA GHGhigh gp2 | ecosystem: Host-associated > Mammals > Digestive system > Stomach > Rumen... | reverse complement strand
AAAAGGAAGAAATACTAAACGCCTGTACAGACATCCTCACCGTCACTGTGAAGGAGGTCTTGGAGGATGAAGAGGACTTCATACAATAGAAAGTGCGATTGCACTTGCCAGTTGAATTCGCGATTTGTTAAAAAGGGCATAATCTGTTAAATTTTACGCAGATTATGCCTTTTTTTCATTTTTTATGCTTACCTTTGGGCGCTAAATTGCCGTAATAGGCTCTTTTCGAGTCTGAGGCGGCAGTCTGGCTACCAAAGCGACAAAAATAAAAAAATAAATATATTAATGCATTTCAAATGGAATTACGAACCACCTACATCAGAACAAAAGACGGCGGCTAAGGAGCTGGGAGAGAAGATCGGCATGAGTCCGATCCTCGCAGACCTGCTCATTCAGCGGGGCATCAAGACGGAGAGTGCGGCCAAGCGATTCTTCCGTCCGATGCTAAACGAACTGATAGACCCGTTCCTGATGAATGACATGGACGTGGCAGTAGACAGACTGAATGACGCCATGGGGCGGAAAGAGCGCATTATGGTCTACGGCGACTACGACGTTGACGGATGTACGGCGGTAGCTTTGGTGTACAAGTTCCTACAGCAGTTCTATTCCAATATTGAATATTACATCCCAGACCGTTATGAGGAGGGATATGGTATCAGTATCAAGGCATTAGACTTTGCGGCGGAACAAGGTATTAAATTGATTATTGTCCTCGACTGCGGCATCAAGGCCATCAAAGAGATTGCCTATGCCAAGCAATTGGGCATTGACTTCATCATCTGCGACCATCATGTGCCAGACGATGAGTTGCCTGATGCCGTTGCCATCCTCAATCCGAAACGGGAAGACTCCACCTACCCCTTCAAGCACCTCTGTGGTTGTGGCGTAGGCTTTAAGTTCATGCAGGCTTTTGCCAAAAACAACGGCATCCCGTTCTCAAAGCTCATCCCTCTGCTCGACTTCTGTGCCGTCAGCATTGCTGCAGACATCGTACCCATCATGGGCGAGAACCGCATACTGGCCTATCACGGACTGAAACAACTGAACACCACCCCATCCATGGGTCTGAAGGCTATTATGGACATCTGCGGTTTGACAGGGCGGGAGATCACCATGAGCGACATCGTCTTTAAGATCGGACCCCGTATCAATGCCTCAGGACGAATGCAGAACGGAACGGAAGCCGTAGACCTGCTTGTAGAACGTGATTTTGCCAAAGCCCTGACCAAGGCTCATCTCATCAACGAATATAATGAGCAACGTAAGGATGTAGACAAGCAGATGACCGAGGAGGCCAATCAGATTGTGGAAAAGCTGGTGAACCAGGATCATCCATCGAGTATAGTGCTTTACGATGAAAACTGGAAAAAGGGTGTCATTGGCATTGTAGCATCAAGACTGACAGAGTTCTATTATCGCCCGACGGTGGTGCTCACCAAATTCAACGGTTTGGCTACAGGCTCTGCCCGGAGTGTTGCCGGATACGATATCTATGACGCCATCAAGAACTGTCGCGACTTGCTGGAGAATTTCGGCGGACATACCTATGCCGTCGGTCTCTCCATGAAGATTGAGAACATCCCGGAATTCAGACGGCGCTTCCAGAAATATGTCGACGAGCATATCCTCCCCGAACAGACTGAGGCCACACTCGACATCAATGCCGAAATCGATTTCAAAGACGTGACCAAGAAGCTGCATAACGATCTGAAGAAGCTCGCACCACACGGTCCTGACAATCCCAAACCCATCTTCTGCACAAGGAACGTCTATGACTACGGCACTTCGAAAGTGGTGGGCCGTCAACAAGAACATATCAAGCTGGAGCTGGTGGATTCCAAGTCAAGTAATGTACTCAACGGCATCGCCTTCGGACAAAGCGAGTCGGCCAAATACATCAAGTCGAAGCGCTCCTTCGATATTGTCTACACCATCGAGGACAATATTTACAAACGAAGCGAAGTGCAGCTGCAGATTGAAGACATCAAGCCCTCAGAAGATTGACGCCAGGCCAGACTGTGGATAGTGAGAAATATAGAGAGATCCTGCGTCGGTACTGGGGCTATGATAACTTCAGAGGCATTCAGCAGGAGATCATCGAGTCAATAGGTGCTGGGCACGACACGCTTGGCTTGATGCCTACGGGCGGAGGAAAGTCGATCACCTTCCAGGTGCCGGCACTTGCGATGAAAGGTGTCACTATTGTCATCACACCCCTCATCGCGCTGATGAAGGATCAGGTCGACAATCTGCTTCGTCGGGGCATTAAGGCTGCAGCCATCTATTCTGGACTTACCCGTGAGGAAATCATCATCACACTTGAGAACTGTATCTTCGGCGACGTGAAACTGCTCTATGTCTCCCCAGAGCGACTGGGCTCAGAACTCTTCCAGAACAAGCTGCGCCACATGCATGTAAGCCTTATTACAGTCGATGAGGCACATTGTATCTCGCAATGGGGCTATGACTTCCGTCCTTCTTATCTCGAGATCGCAAATATCCGTAAGCTTTTGCCTGGTGTTCCTGTCCTGGCGCTCACCGCCACTGCGACACCGCAGGTAGTAGAGGATATCTGCGATAAGTTATCGAATAAGGAGTTCAATGTCTTCCGCATGAGCTTCGAGCGCAAGAACCTCGTCTACGTCGTGCGACAGACGAACGACAAGCGCGAACAGCTCATCCATATCCTCAACAGCATGCCTGGCACCGCCATCGTCTATGCCCGCAGCCGTCAGCGTACGAAGGAATATGCCGAACTGCTCACGAAGGCAGGCATCTCCGCCACATTCTATCATGCCGGACTCGACACAAGTGTGAAGGAAGAACGGCAACAGGCCTGGCAGGAAAGCAGGATCCGTGTGATGGTGGCCACCAATGCATTTGGTATGGGGATTGACAAGCCCGATGTCAGACTTGTTGTTCACATAGACTGTCCAGACAGTATTGAGTCCTACTTCCAGGAAGCCGGACGTGCCGGACGTGACGGCAAACGATCATACGCCGTACTTCTCTATAATGGTGCCGACCAACGTAAACTTGAGAAACGAATTACCGACACCTTTCCCGACAAAGATTATATCCGTCAGGTCTATGAGCATCTGGCCTTCTACTACCAGATAGGTATTGGCTCTGGCTATGGACATACCTTTGAGTTCAATATCGATCAATTCTGCCACACCTTTCACCACTTTCCCATCAAGGTTGACTCTGCTCTGAAAATTCTCAGCAGAGCCGGATATATCGAATATACAGAAGAACAGGACAACCAGGCAAGACTGAAGTTCACCATCAGCCGGGGAGAACTATACAAATTAGAGAACAATACCTCTCAAGAAGAAAAAATCATCACTGCATTATTACGTAATTACGGCGGACTCTTTACCGACTACCATTATATTGACGAGGGGTTCCTGGCCAGTCAAAGCGCCATGCAGCCACAACAGGTGTACCAAACGCTGAAAGGACTCAGCCAGCGCCACATCCTGCACTTTATCCCACAAAAGAAGACCCCTTACATACATTACACCCAACGACGTGAGGATAAGGAACTCATACAATTCTCACCTTCCGTATATGAGGAGCGCCTGACTCAGTTCCGTCAACGAATCCATGCTGTCATTACGTATGCCACCAATGACCATATCTGCCGTAGCAGACAGTTGCTCAGCTATTTTGGTGAAACTGACACTCACGACTGCGGGTCGTGCGACGTATGCCTAAGCCATCACAAAGAGGGATCAGTATCAGAGCCAAGGCTTAACCATGCGATGGAACAAATTCTCCGTTTGCTGGACGACGGGCAGCCCCACCCTATTACAGAGTTACGCGGCATCCAGTTGCCCGTAGACGAACTGGATGCCGCGCTTGACTATTTGCTACAAGAGGAATATATCCGCCAAGAAGACGGCCTCCTCCGTAGACTGTAAACCATCAACTAAAACTCCAACTTCAGCTGTCGCTCATCTTCATCATCATGTTCATGACAATAGCTGCTACCATCGAAACAATGCGTGCAGAGCTTACATTTCGGCATACCAATGGCCTCCACGAGATCTTCCAGACGAGCGAACTTCAGCGTCGTCAGTCCTAAACGCTTGGCAATCTCCGCCACCATTCGCTTGTACTCGGGGGAGCCGGTCTGTGCATATTTCTCAAGGTTCTTCTTGTCGTCGCCCTCAAAATCCTTAATGATACGTCGCGTGATCAGTTCCATATCACTCTTCGAGGTGGTGAAGCCGATGAAAGGACAGCCATATACCAGCGGTGGACAGGAGATACGGCAGTGTACCTCCTTAGCTCCATAATCAAAGAAGGTCTTCACATTATCCTTCAGCTGGGTACCACGCACAATGGAGTCATCGCAGAACACCACGCGCTGGCCCTTCAACAGTGAGGGGTTCGGTATCAGCTTCATCTTGGCGACCAATGAACGGCGTTCCTGATTACCAGGTGTGAACGAACGAGGCCATGTGGGAGTGTACTTCAATACACTCCGTTTATAAGGTACTCCCTTGCCCTCAGAATAGCCCAATGCCATACCAACACCTGAATCTGGCACACCGCAGACACTGTCAACCTCCGTTTCATCAGTCTCACCCATCTTCTTACCATTGGCTTCACGTACGGCTTCTACATTGATGCCATTATAGTCTGAAGCAGGGAAACCATAATACACCCACAGGAACGAGCAGATCTGTTCCCGCTTGAAGGGTTCTTGTAGCACTTCCATCGTGTCGTGTGTCAGATAAACAATCTCCCCGGGTCCCAGGTCTCTCACACGGTGATAGTCGAGATTCGGGAAACTCGTCGTTTCACTCGAAACGGCATAAGCTCCCTCTTTCTTTCCAACAACGATAGGCGTTCGCCCTAAGAAGTCGCGGGCGGCAATGATTCCCTTCTCCGTAAGGATGAGCATCGAACATGAGCCTTCAATTTTCTTATAAACCAGATTGATACCTTCAACGAAAGTACGACCCATATTGATGAGCAATGCCACAAGTTCTGTCTGGTTGATGGTGTTGGCAGAATACTCGCTGAAATGCATTCTACGATCCAGCAGCTCCTGGGCGATTTCTTCCAAGTTGTTGATCTTCGCTACCGTCACCACCGCATAGCGTCCCAAGTGTGAGTTCACAAGAATAGGCTGTGGGTCGGTATCACTGATGACACCAATACCCTGATGGCCAGAAAAAGAATCGAGCTCATCTTCGAATTTCGAGCGGAAATAGTCACGTTCCAGATTGTGGATCTTACGGCTAAAGCCTTTTTCTTGGTCGAAAGTCACCAGTCCTGCACGACGCGTTCCTAGGTGAGAATTGTAGTCTGTGCCGTAGAACAAATCGTTGACGCAACACTTTGTAGATATGGTTCCAAAGAATCCTCCCATATTATATTGTTTACTGTTTACAGTTTACGGTTTACAGTTGATTACTTCTAAAGAAAGAACGGCTTGCCAGCATATCATCTGTAAACTGTAAACCGTCAACTGTAAACAACTATTTTACTTAAAGTAGTACAGGAATGAAGCGATACCCTCCAAAGCAGGCTTGCGCTGTCCCTCAATCTCTATTTTGAAGTCAATCTCAACCTTACAGATGCCACGCAGGTTCTGGATGTTGTGCAGTTTCGTGGTCATCCTCACACGAGAGCCCGTCACCACAGGCTGTCCGAAACGCATCTTATCCATACCGTAGTTCACGAGCATCTTGATATTGTTCACCTCAATGATCTGGTCCCACAGATAAGGCAGCACAGAGAGTGTCAGGTAGCCATGGGCGATGGTACTGTGGTACTGACTCTCTTCCTTTGCCCTTTCCACATCGACGTGGATCCACTGGTGATCCAGTGTGGCATCGGCAAAGAGGTTGATACGGTCTTGGTCGATTAGCAGCCAGTCAGAGACACCGAGTTCCTGTCCCAGATGTGCTGCAAATTCATCATACGAATTGATTACTAATTTTCCCATATTGTGTTTAAAATGAATTGCGGAGGTACGCTACGCACCCCCGCAATCTATGTTAACTTATACGTCTTGGTTCTCTGGACGAAGCTTACGCACGGTCTCGCCAGCGCGCCACATCTCCTGGTTGCGCATAGCCTCAAGTTCCTTCTCCAGACCAGCACGGTAGTCGGGCTTCGAGTTGGCATCGATGGTGATCTGTGCCTCATTACCCGTCTGCACCGAGTAATAAAGCCACTCCATCACAGGCTTAATGGCATCGTGGAAGCGGGGAGCCCAGTCCAGTGCACCACGCTGAGCGGTGGTCGAGCAGTTGGCATACATCCAGTCCATACCCTTCGCGCCGAAGAGCGGGCCAAGGCTCTGTGTCAGCTCCTCAACGGTCTCGTTGAAAGCCTCCGAGGGAGAGTGTCCATGCTCACGGAGCACCTCATACTGTGCCAGCAGCAGGCCCTGGATGGCACCCATCAACGATCCGCGCTCACCGGTGAGGTCTGAAGTAGCCTCACGCTGGAAGGTCGTCTCAAACAGATAACCTGCACCGATACCGATACCGAAGGCGATAGTCTTCTCCTTGGCTTTGCCGGTAGCATCCTGATATACGGCATATGAGCAGTTCAGACCACGACCCTCGCAGAACATTGTGCGGAGGCTGGTACCAGAACCCTTCGGAGCCACCATGATCACGTCGACATCCTTCGGGGGGATGACACCCGTGCGATCGCTCCAGTTGATGGCAAAGCCGTGAGAGTAATACAGTGTTTTACCCGGCTTCAGATATTTCTTGATAGTGGGCCACTGCTGAATCTGACCAGCATCGCTCAGAAGCATGCAGAGGATGGTACCCTTCTCGGCAGCCTCCTCGATAGAGAACAGTGTCTCACCGGGAACCCAACCGTCGGCCACAGCCTTGTCGTAGGTTTTACCCTGACGCTGACCAACAATCACGTTGAAACCGTTGTCGCGCAGGTTACAGGCCTGACCTGGTCCCTGCACACCGTAACCAATCACGGCGATGGTCTCATTCTTCAATACTTCACGTGCTTTCTCCAAAGAGAACTCCTTGCTGGTGACTACTGTTTCCATCACGCCACCGAAATTCATTTCTGCCATAATAGCTTTTGTTTTTAAATGTTATCTTTTGAAATTCGCGTGCAAAGTTACCAATTTGTTATCAAATAGCCAAATTATATCTCATCTTTCTACATTATTTAATGATTTATTTGGTTCAACATGTTGAAACCGTAATCAAGTAGAAGAGCAGATTCTGTGAAGCGAGTTGACAGACTGCGACTACCAAGAAGGACAAGATAGAGTGTCCTGCCTCTACGAGTGGCAGCCGAGGCTAGACAATAGCCTGCTTGACGGGTATAACCCGTTTTAATACCGATGCAACCTTCGTATGAGTTTAGAAGGACATTGGTATTATGACAGGGCATATGCCGCCCATCGAGCAGAGGGATGTCTTTTTCAGCAGTACCAACAATACTGGCAAAGGCGCTGTCACGCATAGCATAACGGCATAACTTTATCAGATCGTTGGCGGTGCTGTAGTTGTCGATATTGGGTACGCCGTTTGGATTAGCAAAATGAGTGTTCTCCATGCCCAGATAGGCTGCCTTTTCGTTCATCATCTCACAAAAACTAAGCGTGTCGCCTCCTATATGTTTGGCAATGGCATAAGCCGCGTCATTGTCGCTGATGAGCATCATCTCATCTATCAAATCACTCAGGAGAAAACCGTCTCCAAGCTTGACACGGGAATCCTTGGCGATATACGAATCTTCGTCAATATACACAGAGTCGTCCAAATTGCCGTTTTCCAAAGCCAGCAGGCAGGTCATCATCTTTGTGATGGATGCCATGCACACCAACTTGTTGGCATTCTTTGAACTGAATACCAACCCCGTCGAGTCATCTATTAACATCCACGCATCAGCTGTTATCGATGCCAATTCTTCAATTCCGTCTATCGAATCGGGATGAAGAGTCAATGAATCGACGAGGTCAATATGGGCTCTTCTCATCTCTTCGGGGCTGAGCATAAAGCCTGACGCCCTTCTCCCTTCACCACATGCGACAAAACCGCCAATGACAATTACGGCAAAGACAGCCTTCAGCCCTCTCACCTTTCGATCAAGCATGGAGATCAAGGGTGAAGCGTGTACCCTTTGTGAAGGCGGGATCGATATCGAGGTCGCCATTCATTTTCTGGGCCATCTTCTTACAGATGGGCAGACCGAGACCGTCACCCGTCGTGAGGTCACGAATCTCCAGGAAGGGTTTGAACACATCATCCCGTTTCTCTACTGGTATACCTTCACCGGTGTCAGAGACAAGGAACTGGTAAGCATGGGGACCTCGCTTCTTGAACTCCAGACTGATGGTTCCGTTGGCAGGCGTGTATTCTGCAGCATTGGTGAGCAAATGGAGCAGAATATGAGAGACATACTCTCGGTTGATGTTGGCACTCAGGTTCGGTGCGTTCACCGTCAGATTGACACCCGCCTTGACCTTGTCGCGGACTTGTTCTATCAGGTCTTTACAGAACGACTGCATTTGCGTCTCTTCCACATCCACCGGTTCGGTCCTGTTCTCCAATTCAGAAAGCGTCTGGATGTGCTCAGAGAAGTCGAGCAGCGCCTGCACTTCAGGAACACTCTTGTCGAGTTTTATTAAGGTAGGCTCGAGTTGTGCAGAGATATTGCTGATGAACTTGGCCTTAAGGGCATTACTCTCATCAGCCAGTGTGATGATCTTCTTTTGCTTGCGAGTAAGGAGGATGAAACGGAGCAGGATGACAGCACCTACGGCAAGTGCTGCTGCAAGAGCAGCTGCGAGAATGCCAAGACCGATGATAATCAACTGACGGGCGGTCAGCGAACTGTCCTTGTCATCGATGGTAGCTTTCTGACTGGTAATCTGTTCCTTCAATGCCTTGATTTCATCGGCGTGCTTCAGAGCATTGGTGGAGTCTTTCCAAGCAATATAATTACTATAAGACTGTGCCACCATGTTGGCATTGTTACTACGACGACCATTGGCGATAAGCGTCTTGTACACTTCGTCGACCTTGTCATAGTCCTTCTGGGCAGTGAGTTTGTCGGCCATCTCCTTAAAAACGGCATTGCCTTGTGCATTCATGCCGAACGTGTAGTAATAGATGGCTTTTGTATAAAGAAGGTCATTCTTCACGCTCTCCTGTCCTGACTGCGATGCAAGGTTCTCAAGGATATTGAGTTGGTCTTTGGCACTATCACTTTTTCTGAGTTTGATATACATCTGCAGTCGCTCTTTGGTGACAGGGTAATGAAGTGCAGCCTTCTCACTACTGCTGAGACTTGCAGCATTGACCACTTCGTCGGCACGGCGTAAGAGGTCGAAGGCTTCCTTGTAGTAGTTCTCCTTGTAGTAGAGAGCTGTGGCCTTGACAGCACATTCTACACCCTGGGCAATCTGACCTTTGTTGTAGTAGTCATTGAAGGCGTGGATAAACAGTGAACGTGCGGAAGCGATGTTCTGCGTGGGGTCAACTGCCTCGGCACGTTTTTGAAGGTCGCTTTTCTGATCGTCCTGTGCACTGACTGTGGCACAGCAGAAAAGCAGATTCATGAGGATGATTATCAGTTTTGTATTCATACTTTATATTATTTAATGTTCTGCTATAAAAACAACCTTACTGCGACATACCTCGATGGGATCGGGATTGTCGGGAGAGGTCTTAACGATACGGACGTTAAATGAGTTGCCAGTCGAATTGTCAGCCGTTTCCTTGTAGAAAGAGAGCCGGTCTCCCTCATGGGCCTCGGCCACGTAGGCTATCTCGAACCGGTGAATGCGATGCGTACGATACCAGTCAAGGGGCCAAAGGTCGAGCACGTGCTCAATGTATTTTACGGAATTGACGTGGCCGTTGATGTCAATATCATGATAATAGGTATCAATGGTCCGTACAAGTTCACCCTCTTCAGACATCTTTACACGACCACCTTTATCAATGGGACATTCCTTGTCCTTGACGATCCAGTTGTTGATGGCACCATTGTCGATGGAGAAGATATCGGTTGGCTGGCGGCTCTCGGTATCGATCATCGCCCAGATGGAACGACCATAGCCATAAACATGACCGTCATCCCCTACTACACGGAAGTTACGCGAGGTGAAGTAGCGCATGGCGCTCTCTACCCATGTTTCGACATTGAACTTGGTGTATTGCTGTGGCATCTCTTCCATCTCGATGGCGAGACGAGAGAGCACCCACGAGCGCTGAATAGTCATGAGGTATTTCATACCAAAACCACGGGCCGAGGAATGGAAGTCGGCTGCGTTGAGCATGTGGTTGCCGAGGTGCCCCATAAAGAGTCGCTGCGAAAAATCGCAGTGGAAGGGTTCAGCCTGAAATTCGTAGGATCCTACTTTTTCCATTGAACATTGAAGATTGAACATTGAACATTAATGGTGCAAAAGCACCTTCTGACCACCATGAAGATAGATACCATCACGTGAAGGCATTGACGGAAGTCGGGTGCCCTGAATAGAGTACCATTCAGCGAATGAGGTGACTTGATCTACTCCCTTCTGCGGAAAAGGGATGATGGCAGTGCTGTTGTCGAGGAAAGACTTCATCTCATACAGGGCAGGCAGAGCACGTCCTGTCTCGTTATCGAAGAGCGAGGCGTTATACCATCCGCTGGCCAGCGATCCTGTACATCCCTTGGCATTAGCTTCAGCGTACCACCATGAAAGGCCGTTCACCTGTGGATGTTTCTTAAGCATAGTAATGAGATCAGCTGTATATTTGCGCTGTCCTTCGTTACTGTAGGGATAGGTCTTAGAATAGTCAAAATCACCCATCGCCCACTTTGAAGGATATCCTGTCTCCACAAGTTGAATCTCTTTGTCGGGGAAATTCTTTTCCAATTGTGTCAGGCCTTTGTCGAGATTGGAAAGCACACCCTTATAATAGGGATAGTATGAGGTACCTATGATATCGTAGTCAATCTCATTCTCTTGGATGCGCTTGAAAAAAGCAACATCAAGCGGAGCATTATTGGCACACTGTTCCGTATGGATGATGATCTTTGCCTCAGGACAGACCTCACGACAGGCCCTGCCTGCGGCCTTTAGATATTTAGTGAAATTGTCCCAGTTGGTGTCCTTATAAGCTGACCAGTTGCTGTTGGCCTCTAACTTTCCACTTAACTGTCCATAGTCCACGAACTGTCCGTTTGAATCCTTGTACCCCCAGTGCATGCCAAAAGATATCTCATTACCCGTCTGGATCAGGTCTGGCGTGGCACCTTCTGCAACAAGTGCCTCAAGGGATTCTTTAGTGTACTTATAGAAGGTCTCATCCGGATACCAACTATATACTGCCCAAGACGATGGTGCTGTCTGTTTTCCCGGGTCTGCCCATGTGTCGCTGTAGTGGAAGTCGAGCATAAAGAAGAGACCTGCATCCTTAATGCGTTTGCCGAGTCTTTTTACATACTCCAGATCCTGACACACGTTCTTGTCAGTATCCTTTGAGGGGTCTACAAAGAGACGAACACGCATCGTATTCCATCCTTGTTCCTTGAGGAAGACCAACAAATCCGTTATTTTACCACCTTCTTTGTCGAAATAAGTGGCATTCTGCTCCTCATACTTCAACAACACGGAGATGTCGCCTCCGACGTATCGCTGTGTCTGGGCTGAGAGGTGAGAGGTGAGAAGTGAGAAGTGAGAGAATACCACTACCACAATCTTCGCCCATCTGCTTTTAAGTGTAATCATCTGTAAACCGTAAACTGAAAAACCGTAAACAAAACTAACTCTCGCTCTCCCTCTGTTCGAGGAACTCACTCACTTGCTCCTGCATGCCACGAGTGACGGCAATACGGCCACTACGGGTGTACTGCAGCACGCAGCCGAAGGTATCAAGGGCACGGAAAAGGGAGATAATATCCTCAGTGACTCCATGTTTCATCACAATAGTATAGGTGGGGTTTACCTCAATGATCTGGGCATCGAAACGGCGGATGGTACGTGAGATCTCGGGGTTCTCCAGCACCATCGGCGTAGCGAGCTTATAGAGGCCCGACTCACGGATGAACAGCTGGTCGTCGGTGAAATAGTTGGCTTTCACCACATCGATTTTCTTTTCTATCTGACGGACTATCTTGATAATCTGGTCTTCGTCGCTCCAGGCGGTGATGGTGTACTTATGAACACCAGGAATACTGGAGGCCGACACGTTCAGACTCTCAATGTTCACCTGTCGACGGGTAAAGACTGCCGTCACCTGATTCAGGATACCAGCCACGTTCTCGGAGTAAACCAATAATGTATAGAGTTTCTTTTCTTCCATTTCAATCTTCCATCTTCAATTTTCAATCTTAAATCTCCAGCATCATCTTATCGATATCCATACCCGGAGGCGTCATGGGCAGCACATTGTCCTCTTCAAGGATGGCACACTCGAGGATATACGGACCTTTCGTAGCCAACATCTTCCCGATAGCAGCAGCCAGATCCTTGCGGTCTGTCACAGCCTGGTAAGGAATATCATAGCCCTGGGCAATATGCTCGTAGTTGGGGTTCATCATCTTCGTGAACGACTTACGACGCATCCAAAACATATCCTGCCACTGGCGCACATTACCGAGATAGTGGTTGTTCATCACGATCATCTTCACAGGAGCTTTCTGCTCCATGATGGTGCCGAGTTCCTCGATACACATCTGGAAACCGCCGTCGCCCATGAAACAGCAAACGGTACGACCTGGTGCGCCAAAAGTGGCACCGATGGCGGCAGGCATGCCGTAGCCCATCGTACCAAGACCACCACTGGTACAGATACTACGCTTATGGTGATACTTGAAGTAACGGGTTGCAAACAATTGATTCTGACCGACATCCGTCACGAGGATAGCATCGTCAGGCGCTTGTTCAGCAACAGCATTGACGACCTCACCCATCAACAGCGGTCCTTCCTTTGGATGGATAGCGGGCTCAATCACTTTCACACGTTCCTTTTCGTCGAGCGGCTTGAAAGAATCACGCCACTCTTGATGGTAATTCTTGTCCAACAAGGCAGTGATGGCAGGCAGCGACTCCTTACAGTCAGCTATCACCGCCACGTCGGTCTTCACGTTCTTGTCGATCTCACTATGGTCGATATCGAGGTGAATAATCTTCGCCTGTTTGGCGTAGGTTTTCAGGTTTCCCGTCACACGGTCTGAGAAACGCATGCCAATGGCAATCAACACGTCGCACTCCTGCTCTTTCATATTCACGGCATAATTACCATGCATGCCCAGCATACCGACATTGAGCGGATGGTTGGAGGGCAAGGCAGAAAGACCGAGCATTGTACGACCAGCAGGAATGTCGGCCTTCTCAAGGAAGGCTTTCAATTCGTTCTGGGCATTTCCAAGTTCCACTCCTTGACCAACGAGTGCCAATGGTTTCTTAGCATGGTTGATGAGTTCTGCGGCCTGACGGACGGCATCAGCATCGAGCTTGGGATAAGGAACATAAGAACGTATAAAATTGACCTTCTGTGGATTATAGTCAATCTCTTCAACCTGGGCATTCTTGGCAAAGTCAAGCACCACCGGACCAGGACGGCCTGTGCGAGCAATATAGAAAGCCCGGCTGACAGCCCAGGAAACGTCTTCGGCATGACGGATCTGATAGCTCCATTTCGAGATAGGCTGAGCCACACCCACGAGGTCCACCTCTTGGAAGGCATCAGTACCGAGGGCCGAGATGGGCACCTGTCCGGCGATGACAACAATGGGTGTGGAGTCAAGCATTGCATCGGCAATACCCGTGAGTGTATTGGTCACACCGGGACCACTGGTCACCAAGGCTACGCCTACCTCACCAGAGACTCGTGCATAACCCTCTGCAGCATGGGTAGCTCCTTGTTCGTGGCGCACCAGAATATGGTCGAAACATTTCTTCTCGCCTCGTGTATAGTCGAAGAGCGCGTCATAGACAGGCATGATACTACCGCCAGGGTATCCGAAGATCGTCTTCACACCCTCAGCCTGCAACGCCCGCATCAGCGCTTTTGACCCTGTTATTCTATCTTTTAACATACGATATGTTAATATGTTACTATGTCTTTATTATTACTCTGTCAGAATCCTGACACCACCCTTATCCGCAGACGAGACGCTCTGGGCGTAGGCGCGGAGAGCCTTTGAAACAACTCTGTTGCGTTTCAGGGGCTGCTGCGGACGGGCTGCCAATTCTTCGTCGCTGAGTTTCACGTTGATACTGCGCGAGGGGATATCAATGACGATGATGTCACCATCCTTGATCTTTCCGATATTACCACCATTGGCAGCCTCGGGAGAAATATGGCCGATGGAGAGTCCGCTGGTACCACCAGAGAAACGACCGTCGGTAATCAAAGCACACTCCTTACCGAGGTGCATACTCTTGATATAACTTGTCGGATAGAGCATCTCCTGCATGCCGGGACCACCCTTCGGACCCTCGTGGGTAATCACCACGCAGTCGCCACTCTTCACCTGTCCGCCGAGGATTCCCTCGCAGGCATCCTCCTGAGAATCAAACACCACGGCAGGACCTTCGAAGTGCCAAAGCGATTCGTCAACGCCGGCAGTCTTCACCACACATCCGTCCTGAGCGATATTGCCGAAGAGTACAGCCATACCTCCATCCTTCGTATAAGCATGTTCTATATCGCGGATACAACCATTCTCACGGTCTGTATCGAGTTTTTCCCATTGTGCATCCTGCGAACCCATCACGGTAGAGAACTTACCACCAGGGGCACTACGATAGATGCGCTCAGCCTCAGGATCGATAGTCTCACCTGTGATGCTGTATTTTTTGATGTCTTCGCCCAGTGTGGCGCCATTGACGCGCTTGCAGTCAAGACGGAGCAGTCCGCCCTTGGCCAGTTCACCCAGAATTCCCAGAATACCACCAGCACGGTTCTCCTCCTGAATGGAGTATTTCTGCCAGTTAGGTGCGAGTTTGCAGAGGAAGGGCACCTTGCGCGACAGAGCGTCGATATCTTTCATGTTGAAGTCTACCTCAGCCTCCTGTGCTACGGCCAGCAGGTGTAGTACGGTATTCGTTGAAGCACCCATCGCAATGTCGAGCGTCATGGCGTTCAGGAAGGCATCGCGCGTAGCAATACTACGTGGCAATACGCTATCGTCACCCTCCACATAATATTTCAGCGCGTTCTTAACGATGAGCTGTGCAGCATCACGAAACAGCTGAATGCGGTTCTTATGGGTAGCTAGGATACTACCATTGCCAGGCAACGACAGACCGATGGCCTCCGTCAGCGAGTTCATGGAGTTGGCGGTGAACATACCTGAGCAAGCGCCACAGCCCGGACAGGCACACTGTTCAATCTCTGCCAGTTCCTCATCGCTCACCGTCGGGTCTCCACCCTTCACCATCGCCGTAATCAGGTCGGCATTCTCGCCACGCCACTTACCAGCCTCCATCGGACCACCCGAACAGAATACCGTCGGGATATTCAGTCGCATGGATGCCATCAGCATACCTGGCGTCACCTTGTCACAGTTGGAGATGCAGATCATGGCGTCGGCCTTGTGGGCATTGACCATATATTCCACCGAGTCGGCAATGATATCACGAGATGGCAGCGAGTAGAGCATACCGTCGTGCCCCATCGCAATACCGTCGTCGATGGCTATCGTATTGAATTCTGCCGCATAGCAGCCCATCTTCTCAATCTCTTCGCGAACGATCTGCCCAATCTCGTGCAGATGGGTATGACCAGGTACAAACTGGGTGAACGAGTTCACGATAGCAATGATTGGCTTACCAAACTGCTCATGCTTCATACCCGTTGCCACCCATAGGGCACGAGAACCAGCCATTCTACGGCCTTCCGTGCATACAGCGCTTCTCAAGGGATGCTTATAATTCATGTCGATATTCTGTTTTATTTCCGGAAATATTGTGCAAAAATACACTAAATACTCCAAATTGCCAACAATTTCGGGATTTTTTAGTAATTTTGCAGCAAAATATTGACAACTAACAACAATTTGAAATGAGAAGAAAACTATTAGTGGTGTCGTTAGTGGCTTTTATTTGGGCTTCTGCACAGACGCGACAAGAGATAACGCTCAGCGACAACTGGAGTTTTTCACACGACCAACAGACGTGGGAAACAGTATGTGTACCTCACGACTGGGCCATCGCAGGTCCGTTCGATAAGAAATGGGACTTGCAGAAGGTGGCCATCGAGCAGAACGGCGAGAAAGAGGCTACCGAGAAGAGCGGACGCTCGGGAGCCCTACCCTGGATTGGTGAAGGTTATTACAAACGGATAATCCAGATTCCAGCTGACTGCCAGCATGCCGAACTGCTGTTCGACGGTGCGATGTCAGAGCCTACGGTCTTTCTCAACGGACAGAAAGCCGGCTACTGGGCCTACGGCTATAATGCCTTCCGCGTAGATATCACACCGTACATGAAAACAGGCGATCGCTCGGTCAAAAATTTGTTGGAGGTTCATCTGAAGAATGTGGAAGAGAGCAGTCGATGGTATCCTGGAGCGGGCATTTACCGTCCGGTGAAGCTCATCATTACCGGCAAGGATTATATCGACCCTTGGAAAACATTTATCCGCACGACGGCTCTGACTGAAGGCCAGGCTACACTTCAGGTTTCTGTCGGTACTGGCAGTCCTGTCAGCGCTGACTTGGCCTTTGAGGTGGAACTGCGCGATGTTCAAGGAAAGCTCGTAGGTCATGAGCACACCTCCGCCATCAGCAAACAGGGAGAAGCCGATATGACCTTCAGCATCGCCAACCCCAACCTATGGACGCCGGAGACACCTTATTTATATATAGCCCGTATCAAATACATGCGAAACGGCCAGACGGTCGATGAAGTCTGTCAGAAGTTCGGCATCCGTACAGTGAAGTGCTCCAAGGAGGGTGGTTTCCAACTGAACGGCGTGACGCGCAAGCTGAAGGGTGTCTGTCTGCACCACGACCTCGGTCCCTTGGGGGCTGCTATCAACAAAAGTGCCCTCATCCGACAGATCAAGACCCTGAAGGACATGGGCTGCGACGCCATCCGCACCTCGCACAACATGCCCTCGCAGATGCAGATGGAACTCTGTGATTCACTTGGTATGATGGTGATGGCCGAAAGCTTCGACATGTGGATCTACCCCAAGTGCAAAAACGGCTATGCCCGATTCTTCAACGACTGGTGGCAGAAAGATATCGAGAACCTGGTGCTGGCCAACCGCAACCATCCCTCCATCGTGATGTGGTCGATAGGCAACGAGATTCCCGAACAAAACAGCGCACGGGGTCGTGACTGGTCTGTGAAGCTGCAAGATCTCTGTCACAGCCTCGACTCCACCCGTCCCGTCACTCAAGGTATGGACCGTGCCGACGAAGCCCTGAGGAACGGCTTTGCTCAGGTGATGGATGTGCCGGGCTTCAACTACCGCGTGCATAAATACCAGAACAATATCGAGCGACTGCCGCAGGGATTCCTTTTAGGTTCAGAGACCGCTTCGACGGTGAGCAGCCGAGGGGTGTATAAGTTCCCGGTGGAGGTCACCGACAACTCACAATATGCCTCTTGGTCACCTCACTACGACCCCACAGCCATCAAGAAGGCCGATGGCCAATGCTCCAGCTACGATGTGGAATACTGCTCGTGGTCGAACCTTCCCGATGACGACTGGGTATGGCAGGACGACCAGCCGTGGGTAATCGGAGAGTTCGTATGGACGGGCTACGACTACCTCGGCGAGCCGACACCTTACGATGAGTACTGGCCTTCGCGCAGTAGTTACTTCGGTATCTGCGACCTCGCCGGACTGCCCAAGGACCGCTACTGGCTCTATCGTTCGCGCTGGCAGAAGGAGGATCACACCATCCATCTGTTACCCCACTGGAGCTGGGGACGCTCGAAGAAAGACAAGGGGAATCGCATTGGCAAAGTGACGCCCGTGTATTGCTATACCGACTACCCCACCGCTGAGCTTTTCCTGAACGGCAAGAGTCAGGGCAAGATCTCCAAGAATCCCAGCGAGCGACTTGACCGTTACCGTCTGCGCTGGAACAACGTGAAATACGAGCCGGGAGAATTGAAGGTGGTCGTCTATGATGCTGCCGGCAACGCTGCTGGCGAACAATCCATCCGTACCGCTGGCAAACCCGCCAAATTGACCCTCGATGTCTGGACCCAATCAGCAAATCTCTCACCACTCACCTCTCACCTCTCACCTCTAAAAGCCTCTGGCGACGATTTCGCCTTCATCACCGTCTCTCTCACCGATGTTAATGGGATACCCATCCCCGACGCTTCAGACCAGTTGACGTTCGAGGTCACTGGCGCAGGCACCTTCGAGGCCGTTTGCAACGGCGATGCCACGAGTCTGGAACCCTTTAAGCAACCCACGATGAAGCTCTTCAACGGTCAGTTGGTGGTCATCGTGCGCAGCGGTCACCAGCCCGGCACCCTCACTCTCAAGGTCACAGACACCAAGCTCAACATCTCAGAATCCATCGACATACAAATCAACTGATTCGTGGGCTTTTATGTATTTTTCAATAAATATGAAAAAAGACTGGAAAAGTGTTGGAAATATAGGAAATATTTTATACCTTTGTTGCCAAAATTATCTCATAACCCATAAATATTGAAGCAATGAGAACCAGATGCTGGAGAATCCTGCCAATGATGATGACCACTATCGTCATGATGTGGTCGTGTAGCGGCGAAATACGCAGGGATGCCAATGTTAGCAAGGCCGACAGTCTGCTGTTTGCAGCAGGAAATGCGAAGGATTACCTGAAGGTGCTGGCTATCATTGACAGTCTGGAGGACACAGGCGAAATCTCGGAAATGAATATCGCCCGCTGGAGGGGTGTGGCCAACTACTATCTTGGGAACATGCGCTCGGCTGAGTTCCATTACAAGAAGGCGGTAAAAGGAGAGATACGCAATGAGCAAGACCAACTGAACTATACCAAGTCTGCCCGTCGGCTGGCAGGTATCTTGACGAAGAAAGGTGCCTATCGGGATGCGCTCCAGATAGCGATGGATGCGCTCGATAGGATGAAGCAATCGAAACAGGGTTCCCAGTCGGACTATGCCACACTGCTCAACACCATCGGCTGCTGCCAGTTGAACCTGGGTAACTCCAGCGCTGCAGAAGAGAATTTCGAGGAAGCCTACACGTCGATGGAGCAAGTTTTCGACACCGACAGCACAGGCCATCTGATTATCAACACGTATCTTAATACCACCGACATCATTGAGAACTACTTGGCCCTCAAGGAGTATCAGGAGGCTCTGTTATGGATAGACCGTGCCGACGGGCTGGTGAAGAAATACGAGGAGATACCATCCACGAAGGCAGAGACTACACACGAGACACATGGCCAGACAGATCTCTGCCGCGCGATTGCGCTGGAGGGACTGGGCGAGAAGAAAGAGGCTTCAGATTTCTACCGACTGGCCATCACCAACAGATTCTTCAAGACGGCCAAGGGAAAGCTGCTGGCTAACGACTACCTTATGGCTGCCGGACGATGGAACGAGGCCGCCGACAACTATAAAGACCTCGACCGTCTGCTGAACGCTCAGGACATCGACTTGACGCTCGACAACATCCAGCAGTATCTGTTGCCCAAATATCGCGCCAATGTCGGAGCACACCGCATGGACAGCGCTATTGCTGTAGGCATCCAGATCTGCGAGGCCCTCGACAGCGCGATCACACGGTCGAAGATCGACGATGCCGCAGAGCTGGCCACCATCTACGAGACCAATCAGAAAGAGGCTGAAATAGCCCACCAAAAGGCCGACCTGACGATGCAGCGGCTGATAGGCACTGCCTCTGCCCTCATCCTGCTGATCGTGTTCTTCACCGTCTATACACTCCATCGCCGTAAGGCCCAGCACCATCTGGCCGTTGCCCATGAGAAGTTGCAGGCCGCCTACGACAAGCTGGAGGAGACGACGGCTGCCAAGGAGCGTATCGAGAGTGAGTTGCGCATCGCCCGCGACATCCAGATGTCGATGGTGCCCAACCTCTTCCCTGAGCGCGAGGGTCTCGACATGTACGCCTCGATGATGCCCGCCAAGGAGGTGGGCGGCGATCTCTACGGCTATCTGCTGCTGGGCGACGAGCTCTACTTCTGTCTCGGCGACGTGAGCGGAAAGGGTGTGCCCGCTTCGCTCTTCATGGCACAGGCCACCCGACTCTTCCGTACCCTCGCCACTCAGCACATGATGCCCGACGAGATGGCCACCCGCATGAATGCGGCCCTCTCTGACGATGACAACGAGCACGCTATGTTCGTCACGATGTTCATCGGACTCCTCGACCTGAACACGGGCAAACTCGACTTCTGCAATGCTGGACACAACCCGCCCATACTTATGACGAAGAATGAGACGACGGAGAAAGGCCTGCGGGAGACCGAGTTCATGAAGATGCTGCCCAACGCACCCATCGGCATGTGGCCAGGACTCGTATTCAAGGGCGAGACGATAGAGAGCATCAAGAACCGTCCGCTGTTCGTCTATACCGACGGACTGAACGAGGCTGAAGACAAGGACCAGGTACAGTTCAGTCAGGAACGCATCCTCGACATCCTGCGCCACACCCACTTCGACAACACCCGACACGTGATCGAGATTATGAAGGACGAGGTGGAGAAACACCGCAACGGTGCCGAACCTAACGACGACCTGACCATGCTGTGCCTCAGAATCAAGTAAAGAGTGAAAAGGTGATTTTTTATTAATTTTGTAAATATGAAGAAAGTATTTTTGACAATGACCATCGCGCTGGCCTTTGCCACAGGGGCAACGGCCGCTGAAAACGTGAAAGCAACGGTTCACGCCGACCGGGCGGGAGCCAAGATTAACCGCGAGATCTACGGACAGTTCTCAGAACACCTCGGCAGCTGTATCTACGGCGGTCTCTGGGTGGGCGAGAACTCACAGATCCCCAACATCAACGGCTACCGCAAGGACGTGTTCGAGGCCCTGAAGGTGCTGAAGGTGCCCGTGCTCCGTTGGCCGGGCGGCTGCTTTGCCGACGACTACCACTGGATGGACGGCATCGGCCCGAAGGATCAGCGCCCGACACTGAGGAACAACAATTGGGGCGGCACCATCGAGGACAACTCGTTTGGTACCCATGAATTCCTGAACCTCTGCGAGATGCTCGGCTGCGAACCCTACATCAGCGGAAACGTAGGTTCGGGTACCGTTAAGGAGATGGCCCAGTGGGTGGAGTATATGACCAGCGACGGCGACACGCCGATGGCCCGTCTGCGTAGAGCCAACGGTCGCGATAAGGCCTGGAAGGTGAAATACTTCGGCATCGGTAACGAGGCCTGGGGTTGCGGCGGTAACATGAAGCCGGATTACTACTCGAACGAGTACCGCAAGTTCAACACCTACCTGCGCGACCAACCCGGCAACCGCCTCTATCGCATCGCCTCGGGTGCCTCTGACTACGACTACGACTGGACGACGGTGCTGATGGACAATATCGGCCGTCAGATGCAGGGAATCTCCTTACATTATTATACTTGCTCGGGCTGGAGCGGTTCGAAGGGGTCGGCCACGAAGTTCGACACCGACCAATATTACTGGGCTCTCGGCAAGTGCCTGGAGATTGAAGAGGTGATCAAGAAGCACAAGGCCATCATGGACGAGAAGGATCCTGAGGGAAAGATCGGACTGCTCGTCGACGAGTGGGGCACATGGTGGGACGAAGAGCCCGGCACCATCGCCGGACACCTGTATCAGCAGAACGCCCTGCGCGATGCGTTTGTAGCTTCGCTGTCGCTGAACGTATTCCATAAATATACGGATCGCGTGAAGATGGCCAACATCGCCCAGATCGTGAACGTGCTCCAGTCGATGATCCTCACCGATCAGGAAGGCACGGGCCACATGGTGCTTACGCCGACCTATCACGTATTCGAAATGTACACACCGTTCCAGGAGGCCACCTATCTCCCACTCGACCTCGAGAGTGAGGTGATGGCTGTGAGCAAGGCCTACTTCAAGGAGAAGGCCGACGCCAAGGATGCCGGTTACCGTCCCTGTCCCATGCTTTCTGCCTCGGCTGCGAAGACCACCGACGGAAGTATCGTGCTGGCCGTCACGAACGTCAGCCTCGATAAGGACCAGACCATTGACTTCAACATTGCAGGCTATCAGGCCAAGAGTGTCAGCGGTCGTATCCTCACATCGAAGAACGTGGCCGACTACAATGACTTCAAGAACCCGAACGTTGTCGCACCGAAGGCTTACAACGATGCTAAGCTGAACAAAGGTGTGCTGACTGTCAAGGTTCCCGCCAAGTCGATTATCGTACTCAACATCAAGTAAAATTGAGTCAGATCAGGAATATCGCCTTCGACCTGGGAGGCGTCGTGCTGGCGCTGAGTTTTGAGCAGGCCGTCAAACGGTTTGAGGAAATCGGACTGGCGGATGCACGGCAACGGCTCGACGCCTTCGAGCAGAAGGGTATCTTCGGCGACCTGGAATCAGGACGCATCTCGGCAGAGGATTTCCGCAGGGAGCTGAGTCTGCTGGTTGGCAGGGAGCTGTCGATGGACGACTGCTATCAGGCTTGGCACGGGTATGTGGACCATGTGCCGAAACGGAACTTGGAGGCCATCCTCAGTCTTAGGGCCAAAGGGTATAAGGTCTGTCTGCTGTCGAACACGAACCCCTTCATGATGCAGTGGGCCGACAACGACTTCGACGGCGAGGGACATCCCATTGGCTATTTCTTCGACGCGATGTACCTGAGTTACGAATGCCAGACAATGAAACCCAGACGCGAGATATTCGAAATGATGCTGAAAGGTCAGCAGGCCCAGCCTGAGGAAACACTCTTCGTGGACGACGGCCCGAGAAACGTGGAAGCCGCCAAAGCACTCGGCATGCAGACCCTCTGCCCCCAGAACAATGAAGACTGGATTGAGCCGTTAGAGGCTATGCTGCGTATCTCTTCAAGTGATATGGGGTAGATAAATGGTCTATTTTTGAAATTTCTCACGAAAGAGGCGATTATTTCAGAATAATTTCGTATCTTTGCCGCAAATTTAACGTTTTCACATTAATATTCATTATGAACGACAACAAAGTTATGAACATGGCAGCGGATAATATCCGTATCCTTGCTGCTTCGATGGTTGAAAAGGCCAAGTCGGGTCACCCCGGCGGTGCCATGGGTGGTGCAGACTTCATCAACACCCTGTACAGTGAGTTCCTTGTTTACGACCCCGAGAATCCCGCATGGGAAGGCCGCGACCGCTTCTTCCTCGATCCCGGTCACATGGCTCCGATGCTCTACAGCCAGCTCTGCCTCATTGGCAAGTACACACTTGAAGACCTGAAGAACCTGCGCCAGTGGGGTTCTGTCACTCCCGGACACCCCGAGCGCGAGATTGAGCGCGGCATCGAGAACACCTCTGGTCCCCTCGGACAGGGTCACACCTTCGCCGTCGGTGCTGCCATCGCCGCCAAGTTCCTCAAGGCTCGTCTGGGCGACGTGATGAACCAGACCATCTACGCCTACATCTCCGACGGTGGTGTGCAGGAGGAGATCTCTCAGGGTGCAGGACGTATCGCCGGTAACCTCGGACTCGACAACCTTATCATGTTCTACGACGCCAATGATATCCAGCTCTCTACAAAGACCGAGGTGGTGACCTGCGAGGACACAGCCAAGAAGTACGAGGCTTGGGGCTGGTATGTGCAGAAGATCGATGGTAACGATGTAGACCAGATCCGCGAGGCCATCAAGAAGGCTCAGGCTGAGAAGGAGCGTCCTTCTCTCATCATCGGCCATTGCGTGATGGGTAAGGGTGCCCGCAAGGCTGACGGCTCTTCCTACGAGAGCAACTGTGCTACCCACGGAGCTCCCCTCGGTGGCGATGCCTATATCAACACGATGAAGAACCTGGGTGCCGATCCTGAGAACCCGTTCCAGATCTTCCCCGAGGTGCAGGAGCTCTATGCCAAGCGTGCTGAGGAGCTGAAGAAAATCTGCGCTGAGCGCTATGCTGCCAAGGCTGAGTGGGCAAAGGCTAATCCTGAGAAGGCCGCACAGCTCGAGGAGTGGTTCAGCGGCAAGGCTCCGAAGATCGACTGGAGCAAGGTGGAGCAGAAGGCTGGCTCGGCTACCCGTAGCGCCAGCGCTGCCGTCCTCGGTCAGCTCGCTGAGCAGGTGCCCAACATGATCTGCGCATCTGCCGACCTCTCCAACTCCGACAACACCAACGGCTTCCTGAAGAAGACCCACGACATCGTGAAGGGCGACTTCAGCGGTGCCTTCTTCCAGGCTGGTGTGGCTGAGCTCACGATGGCTTGCTGCTGCATCGGTATGGCTCTGCATGGTGGTGTCATCCCCGCCTGCGGTACCTTCTTCGTATTCTCCGACTATATGAAGCCCGCCGTTCGTATGGCTGCCCTCATGGAGCTGCCCGTGAAGTTCATCTGGACCCACGACGCCTTCCGTGTAGGTGAGGATGGTCCTACCCACGAGCCCGTTGAGCAGGAGGCACAGATCCGCCTGATGGAGAAGCTGAAGAACCACCACGGCAAGAACTCCGTACTCGTGGTTCGTCCGGCCGATGCCGAGGAGACCACCGTCTGCTGGCGCATGGCTATGGAGAATGTCGACACCCCCACAGCGCTCATCTTCTCTCGTCAGAACATCGAGATGCTGCCCGAGGGCAACGACTACACTCAGGCCACCAAGGGTGCTTATGTCGTAGCAGGTTCCGACGAGGACTACGACGTCATCTTACTCGCCTCTGGCTCAGAGGTTTCCACCCTTGAGGCTGGAGCAAAGCTTCTCGCTGCCGACGGCATCAAGACCCGCGTGGTGAGTGTTCCTTCCGAGGGTCTGTTCCGCAGCCAGCCGAAGGAGTATCAGCAGAGCGTACTGCCCGCAGGCAAGAAGAAGTTCGGTCTGACCGCTGGTCTGCCTGTGAACCTCGAAGGCCTCGTAGGTGCCGACGGTTGTGTATGGGGTCTGGAGAGCTTCGGTTTCTCTGCTCCTTACAAGGTGCTCGACGAGAAGCTCGGCTTCACTGGAGAGAACGTCTACGAACAGGTTAAGAAACTGCTAGCATAATGGAAGTCAAGATAGTAGGCATAGCCAGCGACCATGCTGGCTATGCTCTTAAACAATTCGTCAAGAAGTACCTCGAGGAGAAGGGCTACGAGTACAAGGACTACGGCACCTACACCGAGGACTCCTGCGACTATAGCGACTTCGGTCATGCTCTGGCTCGCGGCATTGAGGCTGGAGAGGTATTCCCTGGCATCGCCATCTGCGGCTCTGGTGAGGGCATCAACATGACGCTCAACAAGCACCAGTCCATCCGTGCCGGTCTGTGCTGGATTCCTGAGATTGCCCATCTCATCCGTCAGCACAACAATGCCAATGTGCTCGTGATGCCCGGTCGCTTCATCGATGAGGACATGGCCCGCAAGATCATGGACGAGTATTTCTCCACCGAGTTTGAAGGTGGCCGCCACCAGAAGCGTATTGACAAGATTCCGGTATAGATTCCGGTTTAGCGAGCGCAAGGAAACTCGTTTCCATTGCCGAGCGTGAGGAAATAGGAAAAGGAGGAGTCAGAGGCATTACCGCCTTTGTCTCCTCCTTAACATTTGAGGCCCTTGAGCGCCTTAGCCGCCCTGTTGGGTGTTGTCTGCCGTAGGAGCCAGCACATACGTCAGCGGCGTCTTCTTCTGGAAGCGCTTCTCTTTGCCTCCGACGGTACGCACCTCACTCTCCACCAGATAGCCCCACTCGAAGACGCACTCCTTCTTCAGGGCCCTCGAGGTCAGCTCCTCGCCCTTGGTGTTCTCGGGCGTGAAGTTCAGGCGGATGCCGTTGATCATCGCGTCGGCACCACCGGCCACAGCCTCTGAGAGGTTAGCCTTGCCCAGCTTCTGACCGTCGACGCTCGGAGAGAACGTCCCGAAGCCGTCGAGCTTCACGGGCTGGCCCTCGCGCAGCAAATGCACCATGCACTTCACCATCTCTCCCAGCACCAGGTTGCACATCTCTTCGGAAGAGATTTTTCCGTGCTCCGACATGTGCTTTGCGAGACCCTTCAGGTTCAAGGGCTCCTTGGAGTCGACCTCGGCGAAGTACTTACCGTAGGCCGTTGAGTCATCGTTCTTGTTCTGTCGAAGATTGATGACCATTGCAACATTTGATCTTGCCATACTTTAAATGTTTTTCATAGCATTAGACCTTCTGCGACGAACTACACCGGGTCGCCGCATCCCGCTTTTAATTATGCTACAAAGGTACAACTTTTTTTCGAAACCACCAAACATTTTGGCAACTTTTTTCGGATTATTTTAATAAAAAATCTCACAAAAGGGACTGTCCCTATTGCTCACAACAGGGACAGTCCCTTTTGTGACACAGTACGTAAGGAATCCTTACTAACTACTGATGATGAAAAAAATATCGGGGTGCTGAGGTGCCCGACTTGCGCCCATACTTTTGAGTGTGAATTTAAAAAAATCTCCGATATTCTTGCAATTCTCAAAAATAATGCTTATCTTTGCGCTGAAATTATCAATATATGTATTATGACGCAGTTAGTGATTACACTTAAAGACCAGTCCTATCTCCCCAACATCCGACGGATTTTGAAGTCGCTTGTCGGTGTGGAAAAGGTTACTACGGCCAAGACCGACGCTAAGCCTGCAGCCCGTAAGAAGCGCCTCTCGCGTTATGAGCAGTCGCTGCTCGACGTTGAGGAGGGCCGGGTGTATTCGTATGAGAACAGCGAGGAGTTTTTCAAGAAAATGGGCATCTGATGTATAAGATCCGCACAACCCATCAGTTTGAGAAAGATTTAAAGCGCTGCATCAGGCGTGGTTACCCCATGGATGACTTCCGTGAGGTCATCAAGTTGTTGGAGCGTGACGGACGGTTACCCGCCAAATATCGCCCTCATATTCTTCATGGCAAACGCGAAGGACAGTGGGAATGTCACATACAGCCCGACTGGTTACTAATATGGAAACAGCATGACGACGAGTTGGAACTGCTGATGCTCAACACCGGCACCCATTCCGACTTGTTCAAGAAATAGAAATAATGTTGAACCCTCAAAACAAATCGCTTATGGTGACATAGCAAAGATAAAATAAAGACAAAAGACTGGAACGTCCACTTTTGATTCTTGCTATCCGATAATTGGGGAATTAGAAGATTCTGTAAAGAACGAAAGTAGATTGTTCACGCCGATGGCGTGGGCGTTTACTCGTTTAATACAGATAGGTTATCCCCAATACCTCGGAAGCGTAGACGAAGTAAAGAGTCCACGTTTTTTATTTCTGTATATTCAAGCATGACAATTATAACTAAATAATAAAACGATTATGAACAGACAATCTTTTATCACGATCCTACTCACCTTACTCATTAGCATGACCGGAGTAAAGACTTTCGCCCACGACATTGAAGCAAAGAATGATGATGGAGTAACCATCTATTATGTTTGGACAAATAACAATACAGAGCTGGCTGTCAGCTATGCTTACTCGTCTCCTTCTTATCATAAAGAATACACTGACATTGTAGTTATCCCAGAATCTGTCGACTATAACGGGAATACCTATCCTGTGACATCCATTGGCAATTCTGCTTTCTCTGGTTGCAACGGCCTGACATCTGTAACCATTCCCAACAGCGTGGCATCCATCGGCGAAGGTGCTTTCTGGGGTTGCAGTGACTTGACCTCGGTCACCATCCCCAACAGCGTGACCTTCATTGGCGAATGGGCTTTCAGAGATTGCAGTGGCCTGACATCTGTAACCATCCCCAACAGCGTAACATCCATTGAGGGTACTTTCTATGGTTGTAGCGGCCTGACCTCTGTCACCATACCTAACAGCGTGACATCCATCAGCTATTATGCTTTCTATAATTGCAGTGGCCTGACTTCTATTACCATACCCAACAACGTGACATCTATTGGCAATTCTGCTTTCTCTGGTTGCAGAGGTCTGACCTCTGTCACCATCCCAAACAGTGTGACATCCATAGGTAGTTCTGCTTTCAATGATTGCAGAGGCCTGACCTCTGTCACCATCCCAAACAGCGTGACATCCATCGGCGAGTATACTTTCTATAATTGCAGCGGATTAGCAACAATTGTTTCAGAAATAAAAACTCCTTTTGAAATAGGTAGTATTGCCAGTACCTCAGTAACATTGGTTGTCCCTGTAGGCACAAAGGTAACCTATCAGTCTACCACAGGATGGAGCAGCTTTACAAAAACCGTTGAAGTTGGTGAAGGAGGATTAGTTGGCAGTCGATTTGAAATCGACGGTATATATTATACAATAGGTGAAAATAATACAGCATCACTTACTTCTGCAAACAAGTCCATTTCTAGTGCGTTTACAATTCCTAATCAAATGGAATTAAACGGAAAAAAGTACGATGTGACATCCATCGGCAGTAAAGCTTTCTCTGGTTGCAGCGGTCTAACCTCTGTTTCCATCCCAAACAGCGTGACATCCATCGGCGATTATGCTTTCGAAGAATGCATGGGGCTGACCTCTGTCATTATTGGCAGTGGTGTCACATCAATAGGTAGTTATGCATTCTCTAGTACCAATATTAAAAAGACAATCTGGCTGACCAACACGCCACCTTCAGGGTACAACTATGCAAATGGAATAGTTAATTACGTATCGAATGACCAATTTAATATCAGTAATAAGGTTGTATATAAATTCTTGAGTTCAAATTTTGTGGCTGATGGTATTAGGTATGTTCCTGTTAGTCCATCCGATCGCACTTGCGATGCCATTGACTGTATATATGATGAGTCAGCAGAGAACATCAATATCGCTGAGACCGTTACCAATAAAAGTGTCACCCTGAACGTTCTGAAAGTTAATCCATATACTTGTTATGGTAATAAATACGTAAAAGATCTCAAACTCAGTTTGAGTGGAGAAATCGGAGATTACGCTTTTTATGGCTGTGGAAATTTGGAATCTGTAGAATTAGGTCAGAATGTACCGTCTATTGGGAGTTCTGCTTTCAATGGATGTTCTAAACTAAAGAGTATCGTAATCCCAGATGCCGTCACTTCATTGGGAGCAAATGCGTTTTCTTATTGTGTTGCTCTGGAATCTGCCATTATAGGCAATGGCATTGAGACAATAAACGGATATACATTCTCCGGCTGTTCATCGCTAAAGGAAATCATTATTGGCTCAAAGGTGAAGGACATCAATGTTGGAGCATTCTCTAATTGCTCGTCATTACCCGCTTTAACTATTCCGCAGGAGCTGACAACGATTGGTGATTATGCATTCACTAATTGCACAAGCCTGGCAAATGTCAAAATCGCTGACAGTGAGACTACCCTGACTTTAGGTTCAAACGGCAGCAGTCCAATCTTCTCATCCTGTCCCTTGGATTATGTTTATATCGGACGCGATATCAGCTATCAGACTGGAAGCAATTATGGCTATTCTCCCTTCTATCGCAATACTTCTCTGCGTGCTGTGAAGATTACGGACAGTGAGACGGAGATCTCAGATAATGAGTTTTACGGCTGTACCAATCTCCAGCAGGTAGAAATCGGCGATGGCGTGACCACCATCGGAAACTGGGCATTCTCTGGTTGCTCAAGCCTGAAGTACTTTGCTTTTGGGTCTCAGATGGAAACCATCGGCCAGGAGGCTTTCTCTGACTGTGTGGCTATTGAAGAGATCATCAGCAAGGCTCAGACTCCACCTGTCTGCGGTTCTCAGGCTCTGGAAGATATCAATATATTTGAGTGCAAACTCTACATCCCAGACGGCTGTACGGCTGCCTATGAGGAGGCTGACCAATGGAAAAACTTCTTTTTCAAGGAAGAAGGCGAAGGCACACTGCCTCAGGGTGGTGACAATCCTGATGGCCCCAAGAAGTGTGAGACGCCTACCATCACCGTCGACGGGAATAGCGTGAAGTTCGACTGCAACACCAGTGGTGTCATGTTTCACTACACCATCACATCGTCTGATGCGAAGAGCGACGTCACCTACAGCGGCTTCGAGGTGAAGAATAGCTATACCATTTCCGTCTATGCCTCTAAGGAAGGTTATGTTGACTCTAATGTCGCCAAGAGCACCTTTGAAATCGGTAGGTCTGGTGTATTTGGAGACCTTACAGGCGATGGCGTCGTGAACGTCGCCGACCACGTGAAGCTCTCCAGTATCATCATGAATCAGGATGCACAATAAGGACAGTCTCTGTGGTGATAGCTTTACCATTTAGCAGAAAGACATGACAGAAAAAATAAAAGAGCAGCAAGAAAGAGTGTTACACCATTGTCTATTTAGTTTGTGATATGAAACAGAATTTGCCAGACTATATCAAAGAGGATGCGAACTTACGACAGACCTTGAAGGCGCAAGAGGGGTTCATGAAGTATGTGGCTGAATACGTACGAAATGGCGGTGACGATGGTCTTTCGCTGTATGCACAATACCAGGAACATATTTATGCCGATTATCGCAAGGCAAACAATTGGAATGGTGATGCGCAAATCATGTCAGAAGATGAGTTCAGGCTGGAAGCACTCGGTCAAGGTAATCACTTGAAGAAGGAATTTGGTTATCGTAAGGCATTAGAAAATGCTCTCTCGGTATTGGATGAAGATGAGGCGGCTGAGACGGTAAGAAGATTCTACGATGGGTATATTGCATATGCCTGGAGAGAGTATTTTGAACGAAGCCATCCAGAACATGCTTCTGACGTAGGGTTCTATCAATACTTCATGGAGCAATTCCGGCAAACAAATGGTCTGATTTACCGTTGTATGAAACTCGCTATTAAAGAACACCATGGAAAGGTGTGGAATGAAACCGACCAGTTCGACTATTACCGTATTGCTGAATATCATTATTTTTATTTCGATTTGTGTGGGCCTCATGGTAATAGCACTTTTGGCCGCTTGAGACGAGGTGTGAAAGAGTGGCTTGAGGGCAAGAACGACGAGGAATGCCGTGAGTTGGCCAGAGACATGCTGGAGAAGGTGAGATTTTTCTCGCAACATATCTATAACGATGAAGCAGTTTTTGGCTCTAATGCCGATCCTTTCACTATTGAAGATAAAAGGTGGCTTCGGGGTTCCATAGAGGACTTTAGACCGAAATCTGATTCTGGAATTATGCGGCTCTTTCGCGATTTTCTTTTCCTTCTACAAGAGGTTTGCCGGATTTGGGCCGCACGATTATTGAGGTATCATAACACCGATTTACATGAACTTGAAAAACGTGTTTACTCCTTCCTTCGTCCCTATACCCCTAAAGAAGATGGTTTTGATTACTTTCACTATGTTGACCATTATTACATTTATGACAATCCCAACACTTGTTGTGTAAAAAACGAACATAATGCAAAGGAACTGCTCTATGCCCTGCACAAGATAGAGTCTGGAGATGGACTTGCTGATGCAACTGAAGTAATTGCACTATCTGAAACAGAAGATGAAAAGACAGCGAAAACTAGAAATGAAAGACAAGGTGGCGACGGGAAACCGCCAAGAGTAGCAGGCAGAATAGCAAAAACTTTTCTGGAATTTCTAAAGGCTAATGCCCCTGAGGGTCTTGTGGACGTACTGAAGGAGATGTACTCCGGTAAATCCGGTGGTGATTCTTTTCCTATTACTTTAGCAATCACAGATATTTATACCGATGGTGAGCCTACCCCACAGAGTGTCATCAACGAGTTCGGTGTACCAGAGACTCCTTATCGTATCGCCAGAGATAAGCATTATGGAAATAAGGGTTACAAAAAGGACAAGAATGGAAAAACGAGACTCATAAAGTCACAACCCGTTCCGGAAGAAACATTGAAAAAAATCAGAGAAGAAATAGAGAGAAAGCTAAACGAGAAAGCAAAAAAGACTCAATGACAAATAGCGGAAAATAGCGGAAAATAGCGTTTAATTCTATGCCGAATTAAACGCTATTTTCCGCTATGAACCATCTAACAATTTATCCGTATCTTTGCACCTGGTTATCCGTCAGGTGCAATTTTAATGTTGCCATGCTTCGATAGTCTTAGACTAAAGAAAACTGCGATGACCTACCTGATAATTGAGTCGCGAATCATGAGTTAGGGAATGATGGTACTATAAAATAGGTAGTTGAAAACTCTCCTAAAACTACCTGTACCGGAGAGGAACAGTTAAATCTTTTAGTTATGTCAGTAAAAAAAGATTATTCAAAGGTGGCAGGCTCCAAAAAAAAATCAAGCGAACCTCGCCGCATCGGACAGGTCATTATCGACGACGTCCTGTTTAGTAACGAACACCCTCTTGGCGTTGGCTACCGTCACCGCAAACTGTTTGAGGACATCTTCCCTCACACAGAGCTGGACACCAGCCTTAAGTTGCTGATGCTTACCCCAGGGCGTCCACCTGTCGGGGCTGTGCTTGACGGCACCCTCGTTCATGCTACAGAGAACTCCTATCTCTTCAGTGAGAAAGAAGTTACCGAGAAGAAGGACAAAAAGGTACAACGCAATCCGGTCATCTTTGCTGGAGGCTGTGTCAACGTCCATTTGTTGGCTGATGGCACGAAACGTCCGGCATTCAATCATCCATGCTTCTACCCAGGCTATACGTTTTCTGATTTCTGTGTCGCAGCGGCCCAAGAACTGTTAACGATAGCTCGACTTTTTGGAGAAATTTCAGCAGAGTAAGTGTTCACAGGTCTAAGAGTTTCGGCGTTTCAGCGTTTCAATGGCCAAAAGGGTATCATCAATCTCTCTATAAAATACATAACTAATTAATAATCAGTAAGTTATATACCACAATAAGAGAATTGACACCCTTGTACCCCTTAAGTGAAACGCGAAACGCTGAAACTCAAGGCTGACAAAGTATTAACGTAAATAGTTGATTATCAATATGAAGTACGATATTACAAATCCTACAGGGCCCACGATGCCAACCCTTGGCAAGGGCACAGAGTGCTTTAAACTGCTGCTCTCACAGACGAGTCAGGACATGCATGCACCACTCTTACCTATGTTGCCTCCCGTAATAGGCGCCAAGATCAGTCAGGCAGAATTCATGTATCCCAGCGGTCAATGGTTTGAAATGTGTGGACAGCAGGCCGCATTGATAGCTGATAGTGCAGGAAACAAGGGACAAATGGGGTTGCTGGTGGAAGCCTGTAATCGTGATTTTCGTCAGGGTGATGCTGAGGAATTAAAGGATTATCTTAAGTATCAGAAGACCTGCAAAAAGCGCTCCCAAACAAAAGATCGTCCTGAAGAGGTGTTCCCGCTTTTGAGATTCCTGCCAGCCGATAGTTCGAAGCCTGGCTACTTGAAGGCACAGATGGCGTGTCAGGAGCATGGTGGACTTACTACTTACATTGACCTCAAGGAAATTGAGCAACTCGACAATCTTTGCGGTTCTCATAAGCAAGTTACGCAGATGTTACGTCTCATGTGGGATAGGGAAATCTACAACGCCTTACGTGCTACGGTTGACGGAATCACTGGTTCTGCAGTATTGAGAACAAACCTGACGGTTAGCACGACTCCTATCCGTGCAAGGCAATTTTTCAAGTACAACCTTTTCGACGGAACGCTGGGCAGAATGGTCTTTTCCTACAAGGCGCGCGGCGAGCGTAGCGGGAAGATTCCCCGTATAGGCAAGTTTAGCGATGAGTTCTACCAGAAGTTGGATGAGTACTTAGCACGTCTTGACAACTGTAAAGGGCGTCATGTGATACGTCCGCTGAACAAGATTATCGAGCGTGTATCAGACGACATCGCTGAACTGGGTGATCTCACCGATAACGACTGCCTTTGGGATATGGGTAAGAGAAGTTTGATATCAGCGTGGAAGGCTGGCTGCATCATGTGGGCCCTGAACAACATGACATGGTCTCGCTCCATGGGCGAGGTGGTGGAGTGGCTGGTTGGGCATGATATGTGGAGTAAATACCAAGTGCTGGGAGACATGCTGAAGGATGGCGATACAAGCACGGCAGAAGCCTCGAAGGCCACGCCTGCCAACATGCTTGACGACATTAAAGGCAACTCGTTTACCGAGCAAGAGTTGGAGGCGCTTCGTGAAAGCACAGGCAAGTCCAAAGAGGGTACCAAGCGCCAGTTGCGCGTATGGGTGCATCGCGGATTGATTACCCTGAATGAACAGACTGGTGTTTATACCAAGACTGAGGCTTACCTTAACCGCTCACGTTGATGGAAAGGTATGATATCGAGAAGCTGCGCTCACTCCAATGCGAAGGAGTGGCGCAGCGTTTAGGATTCAAGATAGAGCACCACAAGGCTTTGTGTCCATTCCATGACGACCACACGCCATCGTTGACCTTCAAGAAGAATAAGTTTAAGTGCTGGAGCTGTGGCGAAAGTGGGGACTCTATCAGTTTGGTGGAAAAAGTGCTTGGCAAGGATTTCCTTGATGCGTGCCGATGGCTGGCCGATGAGCACAACGTGATCGTCTCAAGTTTCAGAGCTCAAGAGGATTCAAGCGTTCTACAGAAGCCTTTCGATGCTAGTCGCTATGAGCGTTTTTTTGAGCGGCCATGGCTTTCGCCTGAGGCGAGAAAGTTTCTCTTTGAGGAGCGTAAGATCGACCCAAGGGTAGTAAGATGGAGTCGAGTTACTTCATGGAAAGACCGAGATGGCATAAACTGGTTACAGATACCGTACTTTAATCAGGATGGTAAGCTGGTGGGAGTGCAGAACCGTAACCTCATGAAGGGTGGTCGACCCAGATTCAAATTCGCAATGGGATTTGCTCCACCTATCTACAACCTGCCCGTATTGAAAATGCTCACACCTGGCGACGTGCTCTGGATTGCCGAGGGTTGCTCGGACGCATGGTCTATGCTCTCGGCAGGACACAAGGCTATAGCCATCCCGTCGGCTACGCTTTTGAATCAGAAGGATGTGGAACTTCTCCAGACTCTTAGATCTGAACTCTATGTTCGCTTTGAGATGTGGCCGGACAACGATTCGCCCGGCGAACGGCTGTTCCTGCAGTTGCAGAAGGTTCTGCCTCATCTTGTGCATCACCATCTGCCGTCTGGCTGCAAGGATTATAGCGAGTATTATCTGTCGAAAATCTCACAAAAGGGACAGTCCCCGTTGTGAGAAGATATTGAAAAACCGTTACATCATACGATCTTCCGTGCAAGCACTCGGATTCACCCCTAAGTAAACTCGGAGTTTAGTTAGCCTAAACTCCGACTTTAGGCTAAGTAAAGTCCCACTTTAGTCTATCTAAACTCCAGGGCACGCTTTTAGGGCGTTTCAGAGTATTTTCCGTCGTATTGGTATGATTTTGAAATAACTTTACAATACACTCAGATTAAAAGAAACGGGCCATCTACTTAGTCGCTGGGACATATATTGAGTATGACAGCTGCTATGACTCAGGTACCTGTGTTCACGAAAATTTAGTCGACCAAAGATTTGGTGATTATGTGGAAATGATGTAACTTTGCAACCGAGTGAAGATTAGTAATATGAAGATAATTGCGTGTTTATTTTTGGTATGTGTGTCTGCTGTTATGGCAGTTGCACAGGGGTATCGGAATGATTTTATGTCGCCGACTGACGGGCAGCGTTCATTGATAATATGGCAATGGATGGATGGGCTTGTCAGTAAGGAGGCTATCACGAAAGATCTGGAGGCTTTCAAGGCTGCTGGACTGTCTGGCGTACAGAATTTCC
>Ga0247611_10001902_pt1 | contig 35769 bp, 35 predicted proteins | sample 177DNAGHGhighgp2_FD_192422 | JGI IMG/M metagenome (GOLD analysis project Ga0247611, IMG submission 192422) | Sheep rumen microbial communities from Palmerston North, Manawatu-Wanganui, New Zealand - 1770 DNA GHGhigh gp2 | ecosystem: Host-associated > Mammals > Digestive system > Stomach > Rumen... | reverse complement strand
TGATTCTCCGGCTACCAGCGATTCGATCTGCGGAAGCAGGGATTGGTATGTTTCTATTTTGTTCATTTTCAAACGATTTGCTATAAGTGGGCACAAGCCAGTTCAGTGATGAGATCTTCGTCGGCAGGGAGCCAGCGGACGGATTGCAATTCGTTGGGCACAAGCCATTTAGCGGCTTCGTGCTCCAATAGAGTGACGTGTGTATCGGACAACTTGCAACGGAAACAATGCATCGTCAGATGAAATTGCGGGTAGTCGTAGTCGATGGTTCGCAAGAGTTCGCCGACCTCTATCTCTGCGTCTAACTCTTCGTGGATCTCACGACGCAGGGCTTGCCGGGGTGTTTCTCCGGGTTCGATCTTACCTCCCGGGAACTCCCACCAATCTTTCCACTCGCCATATCCGCGTTGCGTCGCAAAGACACGTCCCTGATCGTCGAAGATCACTGCGGCAACAACCTCGATAATTTTATTTATAGGCATTTTGTTTCTCCAATTTTGTGCAAAGGTACGGAAAAAAACTCATATGCACAAGCATAGACGATATTTTTTCGGCCAAAATCTTGTGTATTCCAAATATTTGTAGTAATTTCGAGGGCACCGACACGGCAAGCCGTCCCACCTCGAAAGTACGTTCGCGTCTTCGAGCGAACAACAATCTTTTGACCGAAAAATACTGTTATGCACAAGCATCGACGATATTTTTTCGGCCAAAATCTTGTGTATTCCAAATATTTGTAGTAATTTTGTGCGGAATTTTGAGAATTAATACCATGGCAGCAACGCAGTACAACAAATACATCTGGTTGGTGGATATGATTCGATCGGCCGGGAAAATCACGAAGGCTGAGATTGATCAGCGTTGGTGGCATGCGAACCTGAACGAGTCTCACGAACCGCGCATTCCGGAACGGACATTCTTCCGTTGTCTCAGAGAGATTGAGATGCTGTTTGACATTGAGATCAAGTGTCAGCGTTCGCCTGATGGTGGACTGTACTACATTGCCGACTCGGACAGCAACAGTCAGACCAAGCAGTGGCTACTCTCGCAATTCGCTATGAGTCAGTCGATTGACACGAGCAGAGAATTAAAAGAACAGATTCTATACGAGCCCATTCCTGCCGGAACAGAGTACCTGACGACGATTGTAGAAGCCATGCGCGAAAAGAAGATGCTGCAGGTGGCACATCTGCGATTCGATAGCCAAGAAGCGCCGCATGAGTTTCTGTTGGCACCGCTGTGTCTGAAGGTGTTCAAGCAGCGTTGGTATGTGCTGGGATTGGTGGAGGAGATGGACGATAAGCATGATACGCCGAAGGATGAACCGCGTATCTATGCCTTGGACCGAGTGCAGGAGGTGAAACGGACGGAAAAGAAATTCAAGCAACCGAAGAAGTTCTCGCCAAAGGCCTATTTCTCAGGCTACTATGGTGTATTCTGCGGCAAGCAATATACTCCCGAAATCATTCAAGCACGCGTGATTCCGATTGCAGCCAAGTTCCTTCGTTCGCTACCGCTGCATCACTCGCAGAAGGAAGTTGAGCCATGCGTTTTCGAATGGTTTGTGGCGCCGACTCTGGATTTCGTTCAGCAACTGCGGACTTATGGTTCAGAATTGGAGATATTGCAACCGCACTCCCTACGCGAACAGTTTAAAGCGGAGTTGGAGAAACAGTTGGCGTTGTATCAATAGAGGGAGGGATATTTTTCTTACTTATACATTCTCCAGTAAACAACCGGCAGAATCGTGACTGTCAGCGGGAGCGTGAAGATCGTACCGAAGCAGATGACGACACCCATCGGCATCCACAGACTGGTATGGGCGATGATCATCGGTAGCACACCGAGCGCCGTAGTGGCCGAGGTGAGGAAGACCGGTCGCATACGACGCAGTCCGGCCTGGAAAGCGGCCTCCCGCACCGGAACACCCTTTCGCCGCAACATCTCGGCATACTCATACATCATGATGGCATTCCGCACGATGATACCGATCAGGCTGACTACACCCAGCACAGCCGTGATAGAGATATCCAGCCGGAAGATCCAGAGTCCCAGCATCGCACCAAAGACGCAGAGTAGCGAGCTGGAGAGCGCCAGAATAGCCAGGCTGACCTTGCCGAAATGGTACAGCATCAAGAGGAACATCACCAGCAAGGCGGCTACTATACTCCATCCTATCTGCGGGAGGATCTGGTCGTTGATCTCAGTCAGTCCGCCATAATGTACCTCTACGTCCGCAAAGCGGGGATCCTCCGAAAAATGCTGCTCCTCAATCCAGCGGCGAACCTTACGCTCGGCATCCACCTGACTGGTTCGTCCACGCAGGTCGCAGCCTACAGTCACGGTACGCACTCCGTTGCGATGCTCCAGCACGTTGTGATGCCATGCGGGTGAGAGCGTCGCCACCTGGCGCAGCGGTACCCACTCTCCCGGTATGGAGGTAGGTATGGGCAAGTTAAGCAAGTCTTCCTGCGAGAGCGACTCACCGTCTTCGGTATAGAGCATGACGGGTACGGCATAGTCACTTTCCCAGACGGTGGTCATCCTCACGCCACTCGTCACCTGGGCCAGATAGAGCGAGAGCATCGTCTCGGTCACACCCAGCCGAGCGGCCTCGTCCGGCAGCAGGGTGATAGCCGTCGTACGGGCTTCGGCATCATAGTCGGAATGCACCCACGTCATCTCCGGCTGCAAGGCCATATACTGCTTGAGCGTATCCGATAGCAGTTCCAGAGCATCGGCATCTGCCCCTACGAAGCGTACTTCCAGCGGGTTCTTAGCTGCCTGGTAGTCCATCTGCTTGAAGCGGATATAGGCATTCGGGAAGGCATCCTCATAGCGCTCGGAGTACTCGCGCAGCAGGTCGGCCGTAGCCTCTACGGACGTGGTGTTGACGATAAACTGTGCATAGTTCGGGCCCGGCATCTGGGGGGTATAGGTGGCATGGAAACGCGGCGAGGCCTGACCTATAAACTCCGTCACGCTCACCACGCGTTCATCGCCGCGCAGCACATGCGCCATCGAGTCGGCCACCGCAGCCGTCTCCCGGACCGAAGCCCCTTCGCGCAGGTGGATCTCTACGGCAAAGCACTCCCGCTCCGCCTTAGGAAGTAGCTGCAGATTGAGGCGCGTCAGCAGAAAGACACCCACGCCGATCGCCAAGGCCAGCACCGTATAGATCATAGCCGGGCGACGGAAACAGCCGCGCAGCAGTTGTTCGTAGCGGGTCTGCAGCCATCGGAAGAAACGCATCTGGGCGCGCTCAAAACGCGTCAGGTTGCTATCGTTCTGACGATGGATAAACTGCGTGGACAAATACGGCGTTACCCATCCGGCATAGAATATACTGGCTGTCAGAGCAAACAGGACCGCAAAGGGAAAGAGCTTGACAAAATCGCCCAGCGGACCCGTGATGATCCCCGTCATGGGGAAGAACATGCCGCTGATGGCGCACGTAGCCAACGACATCGGCACAAACAAGTGGGAGGTAGATACTGCCGCCGAGTACCAACGGGAATGCCCCTTCTCCAGTTTGTTGGTATAGCCATCGATGACGATCACCGAGTCGTCCACGATCATACCCAGCACGAAGATCAGCGCCGCAAGGGTCACCGTGTTCAGTTCGATACCGGTCAGGTACATCAGTCCGATACATATCGCCGTACAAACCGGCACACCCGTACTGGCCACCAGGGCCGTGCGTAGCGGGAAGAGCAACAGCATCACCACGATGACGACGATGATCGACACCACGATATCTCGCAAGAAGGAATGCACCGATGCGGCCACCACCTTAGGTTGGTCGGTGATGCGATGGAACGTGACGTCGGGTGGCAGTTCACGCCGCACCTCATCCATCACGCGCTCCACCTCGTCGCCATAGGCCACGATATTATTGCCGGGCACCATCTCGATATTGACGATCAGGCACTCTGCACCGTTGAAACTCACATAGCGGTCCGGGGTCTGGTAGCGCCGCTCGACACGAGCTATATCGCGTAGCCTGACGGCCGCACCGCTCACAGGGTCGGTAGAGACAATCTGCTGCAGAATCTCGTATTCCGTGCGGTTTTGGGTCGTGACCTGTAGGGTCAGTTCACTTTCGGTCTTACCCGTCAACGTGCGGAAGCCCTGCAAGGCCAACTGGCTCTGCAGCACCGACTGCGGGATACGGTAGGCGGCCAGGCGATGCGGGTCGATAGTGACGGCTATCTCCTCCTGCTGCTGTCCCAAGATGCGGATACGTCCCGTCTCGGGGATGGTACGTAGGCGTTCGCTCAGGCGCTTGGCATAGTGCTCCAGTTCACGCGGACTGCGTTCCGGGCTGGTCACGGCCAGCAGGAGGGAGGATGTATTGCCGAAATCGTCAATCACCACGGTCTCCAGCACACCGGCCGGTAGACGCGTCTTGCGCAGCAGATCCAGTCCGGCACGTATCTTGGTCCAGGCCTCGGTATTCGACTTGACGGAGTTGCGCAACATGACGTAGACATAGACGATGCCATCGTGCGTCTCGGAGTAGGTCCACTGCTTGTTGACTTCCTCAAAGGTGTTGATATACTCCTCCAGCGGTATGGTCACCTGGGCTTCGACCTCCTCGGCCGTAGCACCCGGATAGACAGCCGCCACTACGCCCTGACGAATAGTGAATTGCGGGAACTCATCCTTATTCATCTTTGGCAACGACCATATACCGAATGCCATGAGCATCAGGAAGATGAAAAACACGAGACCGTGTTTTCGCATAGCGCCTTCAATATGGTTTCGTTGCAGTTTCAATACCGTACCGGAGCGTTGTTATATAGTTTCTGATATCCTTCTACCACCACGCGGTCACCCGCCTGGAGTCCGCTATCCACCATCACGCCGCTGTTGACGTACGCACCCAGCTTGACGGGACGACGCACGGCTACCGAGTCACGCACCACCCATACCGTCGGCTGGTCCTTCATCAGTCGCACGCACTCCGTCGGTACGATCAGTCCGTCCACCATGCGGCTGTCCAGCGTCACATCGCCTATCATGCCCGGCAGCACGGCTTCCGAACGGCCGAGTTGGGCACGTACCTCGTAGGTATGCGAGAGGGCGTTGGCTTTCATGCCTCGCTCCACGACCTTGACCGGTATCTGGTCATCCCCTATCGCCGCGATGCGCAGCCGTCCCCGGTCGCCGATATGTACACCGGCTATCTCCGATTCAGGCACGCCGAAGCGTACGTAGTAGGAAGAGACGTCCAGCAGTTCGATCACGGTCTCTGAGGGCAGAACGGACTGCCCCAGTTCTACCTTCACCTGACCGATCACACCGGCCGTAGGGGCCGTGAGCGTACATTGCTTGACCAGTTGCTCGGCCGACTCAAAGGCGGAACGAGCCTGGTTGAGACGCGTCTCCACCTCCACCCACTTGATGTCGCTCACCACACCCGAGTCATGGACCGGACGCACACGGTCGTATGCATCCTGGGCCTGACGCAGCGTAGCCTCAGCGGCCTCCAGGGCATGCAGGGCCTGGGTGTTATCCACGCGCAGCAGGACCTGTCCGGCACGTACCGACTCACCCGGACGCACCAGCAGTTCAGTCACACGACCCGCCGTTTGCAATCCCAGCGGGGTCACCGAGCGCGCCTCCAGCCGACCGGCATAACTGCATGCATGGCCGTCGGCCTTGCTGCCTACCGTCACCACGCGCACCTCTATCGGACGAGTTTGTTGCTCGCTCGTAGGCTTCTGTCCGCATGCCATGAGCAGCAAAGCGGATAGGATATATAGCGTATGTTTATGCATCTTGTTGTATCGAATTAAATAGCGGTTTCCACTGTATGCTCAGATAGACGACGCGCGCCAGCAGGTGGGCAAAATAGGCCACGTAGATGGCCTGGATGCCTATCCATCGGTAGCTAGCCAGGTATGCCCCCACAAAGGCCACGGCCGCCCATATCATCGAGTTGCGTATCTGTATGCCTGCTGTTGCGCCTACATACACGCCATCCCACATAAAGGCCAGCGTACTGACTATCGGCATCGCGATGAGCCAGGCCATGTACGGACGAGCCCCGTCGATGACCATCATGTCGGTGGTGATCAGCCGGATGCAGTCGTCGCCCCACAGCGCATAGACGGCTGTGAAGATCAGTCCGACGCCCAGCGACCAGTTGAAGAGCAGCCGTACGGCCCGACGCGTCATCCGGGGTGCACGCTCACCTATATAGCGGCCTACCAGGGCTTCACCCGCAAAGGCAAAACCATCAACGAAGTAGCTGAACAGCATAAAGAGCTTCATAAGGATCGCACTCACAGCCAGTTCCGTATCGCCGTACTTGCTGGCCAGGGACGTAAAGCCCACATACACCACCATGAAGCAAAGGCTACGGATAAAGAGGTTGCCATTCAGCTGCATGAGGCGCCGCATTCGTTCCCATCGGAGCGCAGCCCGGAGTTCCGCTCGCGTACTCTGCAGGTGGTACTTGAGCCATAGGATCATGACCGCCAGCACCAGGCCGCTGTACTGCGCCACCAGCGTACCGTAGGCAACGCCTATCGGTCCCAGGGGCGTATGGACAGCCAGCACGTAGCTGACCACCATATTCACCACGTTGACCAGAATATCCACAGCCATCGGCGAGACGGTGTCTTGCATACCGATAAACCAACCCTTCATGGCCAGCAGACTGAGCGTAGCCGGAGCGGCCCATATGCGAACGAAGAAGTACTCGCGAGCAAACGAGGCCACCTCCGGCGAACAAGGTACGCAGGCCAACACGGCCGTCACGAACAACCACTGCAGCACCCATATCGCCATAGTAGCGATACCTACGATGCCCAGACTCTGGGTCAGCAGACGGGTGCATTCCGTCCGGTCGCCGCGGCCGAAAGCTTGGGCCGTCATGCCGCTGGTGCCGACACGCAGAAAACCGAAGTTCCAGTAGAGCAGATCAAACAGCATGGTGCCGATCGCGATACCACCTATAGCCGACGCGTCGGATATATGGCCCACGATAGCGGTATCCACCACCCCGACAAGTGGGATGGTGATATTGGCCAATATACTCGGCACCGCCAACTGCAAGATCCGCTTATTCATCTACCAACGACCAACGACTAACGACCAACGACTAAAGTACTTCATGCAGTATCTCACTCACCGTCGGATGCGGGAAAATCACCTGCTCCATCTCGCTCACCGTATAACCCATGCGTACGGCGAACGAAGCGGCTGCTACGAACTCCGAGCAGGGGTTGCCGATCATGTGTACGCCCAGCACGGTTTGGTTCTTACGGTCTATGAGCATCTTACATAGTCCCGTCTCACCATCGTTCTCTGCCATGAAGCGGCCGGAGAAGGTCATGGGCAGTTTCCGTACCTCGTAGAAGGTCTCTACGCCACCTGCTTTCTCCAGTCCGGCCTGGCCTTCCATCTCGGTATAGAATGCGCGTACCTGCTCTTCCGTCAGGCCTACGCTGGCTATCTCCGGATTGGTATAAACCACCGACGGTACGGCGTTGTAGGCTATCCTCTGCAGCGGTATCTGGCGCAGCATACGACCTACGCACACCTCTGCCTGACGCGATGCTACGTGGGCCAGCATGATCTTTCCCGTCACGTCGCCGCATGCATATACGTTCTCGAGGTTGGTCTTCATAAACTCGTCCACCACGATGCCGCCACGGTGCATCTCCAGGTCGGTCAACGCCTCCAGGCCCTGCATGTTGGCCCGGCGACCTACGCTGACGAGGATCCGGTCGGCCTCATACCATTCGCCATTCGCCTTTACCTTTTCGCCATTTATCTCCTCCACCTTGGTTTCCGTCAGGATGCGGATCCCGGCTTTCTGGTATTTCTCCTTTAGGATGCTCACTACCTCCTGATCCAGGTTCGGCAGGATGGTAGGCATGGCCTCGATGACTGTCACCTCTACGCCCAGCTCGTGGTACAACGTGGCAAACTCCATACCTATCACGCCACCACCTACGATGATGATCTTGCCGGGAAGTTCTGTGGCCGCCAAGGCATCCGTCGAATCCCATACATGCGGGTTGTCCTTGATGCCCGGTATAGGCGGTACGAAATTGGTACTACCCGTGCAGATCATGAGGTTCTCGGCCTCGTAGGTCTCACCGTTGCACTGAATGCTGATGGTCGTCGGCTGATAGCTCAGTACCGTGGCCGCTCCGGAGACGAGCGTACAATGCTCGTTCTGTAGGCGTTGCTTGATACCGGCTACCAGTTTGCGTACCACGATGGTCTTGCGTTTCTGCATGGCTGCATAGTCGAAAGCCACGTTCTCGGCCGTCACGCCGTACTTCTGGGCGTGCGTGGCGTTGTAGTACTGCTTGGCGCCATACAGGAGCGACTTGGTCGGGATACAACCTACGTTCAGGCACGTTCCGCCCAGGGCATTTTGCTCAAACAGCACCACATCTTTTCCGGCTTTCGAAGCCTTCTCTGCAGCGGTGTAACCGGCCGGTCCACCACCTATAATGGCTAAAAAATATTTCATATTTTTAAGCGTTAAAGTGTTAAATCGTTAAAATGGTTTCTTTTGCAAAGAAACGTTAAATTGTTATCTTTTTTTCTTTTATTCTAATCTCCGGATTGGATTGCACGACAACGGAGTTAGCAGGCACATCTTGCGTGAGCCAAACGTTACCACCGATCACCGTGTCATGTCCAATCGTCACTCGCCCGAGAATAGAGGTGTTTGAATACACCGTCACATGGTCCTCCAGGATTGGATGACGCGGTATATCCTTCGGCTTGCCGTTCGCGTCATATTCGAAGTTCTTGGCGCCCAGTGTGACACCCTGATAGAGCACCACGTGCGAACCGATGATAGCCGTCTCGCCAATCACCACTCCCGTTCCATGGTCGATACAGAAGTAGTCGCCTATCTGAGCCGCCGGGTGAATATCTATACCCGTACGGGCGTGTGCCAACTCGGTCAACATACGGGGGATACGTGGAACGCCCAAATGATACAACACATGCGCCGCACGATAATGTATCATCTCGAAGGTAAGCGGGTATGATAGAATCACTTCCCCACGATCTGTGACGGCGGGATCGTTGTGTAGCACTGCATCGACATCCGTATTTACGAGACGCGCAATGGATGGTACTTCCGCCCAGAAGGCATCCGGCAAGCACAAGTCATCCGGTGCCTCCACTGCAGGAAAATAGTCCGGAAAGATGACGCTCTGCAAATGGGCAACGAATTGCTTCAGTTGTTGGATATTAAGTAAACCTATCATAATATACTCAAATATCGTTCGCCGGTATCGGGCAGCAGAACAACAATGGTCTTGTCTTGGTATTCAGGCATCTTCGCTAACCGAATAGCCGCAGCGTAAGCAGCACCCGATGAGATGCCTACCAGCAATCCGTGATCCGCAGCAAGCGTACGCGCAGCCTGCATCGCCTCGTCGTCTGCAACGGGCATAACGCGGTCAACATAGTCGGCTTGATACGTCTCCGGCACAAAGTTGGCTCCTATGCCTTGTATCTTATGCGGACCGGCGTGACCTTCCGTCAGTAGTGGCGACGATGCAGGTTCTACCGCAATGATTTCTATCTTTGCATTGTGCTCTTTCAGTGCTCGCCCAACGCCGCTCACCGTACCGCCAGTTCCGACTCCGGCAATGAACACATCCACCTGCCCTTCCGTATCTTTCCATATCTCTTGGCCGGTCGTGGCATAGTGAATGGCTGGATTGGACGGATTGGTGAACTGACCTAATACAACGGCATTCGGCGTTTCGTCACGCAGCGCTTCGGCTTTCTGAACAGCGCCTTTCATTCCTTCCGAACCGGGCGTCAGAACCAATTCCGCGCCATATGCGGCTAACAAGTTACGACGCTCAACGGACATCGTCTCCGGCATCGTCAGGACCACCTTATAACCTTTCAGCCGACCAATCCATGCCAATCCGACACCGGTATTACCCGAAGTCGGTTCAATAATCGTCGCTCCAGGTGTCAGCACACCGCTGCGCTCTGCATCTTCTATCATCGCCAACGCGGGGCGGTCTTTCACACTACCACCGGGGTTAAATCGCTCCATCTTGAGCAGTAAACGCGGTTGTATCTCTATCATCGGCGTCTTGCCGATCAGTTCAATCAAATTTTTAACGATCATACTTCGTTTGTATTTTTTAAAAAGATTCGTACCGCCTCTGCTACCATCTCTACGCAGGGAGCTTTTCGGCATGCAGGGGCATCCGCCGGACGCGGAGCAAGGCCCAGCAGTTCGGCGCAGACGAGTGATCCGAACTGTTCCTTGAACTGTCCTGCCAGGTCGCGTACCAGCGCATAGTTGGCCATCTTTCCGTCGTTGTCGTGCGGAGTGGCACTTCCGTTCTGCAAACCGGCAAGCATAAACATACCACTTGCCGCACCGCAGACAAGCCGCATTCTGCCCATGCCTCCGCCAAACGAAGCAGACAAGCGAAGAGCAAGTTTCTCGTCTTGGATGCCATACAAATCCGCACAGGAAGCGAACACCGCTTGGGCGCAGTTAAACCCCTGTTTAAACAGTTCTATTGCGCGTTGCGCGCGCATTTCAATATCTTGTTCTGTCATAGCGGGTGCAAAAGTACAAAAAAAAATCGACACTCGCAAGGAAATGCCGATTTTTTTTCATTCTAGGCAGGATTTAGTGCTTGATTTTCCGTTCGAAGTTATAACCCACCCGGATGGCGGGTTCGATCGTTACCGTCTCGTGGGCGAGCAATACCTGTCGAACGTCGTCAAGCAGACCATGGGGTCGTCGCCCAACTCGTATATCGACGAGGCGCTGGTTCGTCAGGGTTTGCCACGAATCCTGTTGAGGCCTAATGAGATATCTATTTCTGCCATAAATAAGAGGTTTTAAATGTATATTATATATAAATATATAATATAGTAAATTGTACATAAATTGGTCATTTGTTAGTTTGACAGAGGCTTGACGTTAGCCTTGACCGTCGGTTGACTGTCGGTTGACCGTCGGTCCAATCTGAACATTCAGGGGACAAAGTTTGGAAGAAATGTGTTAGATTTTGCAAAAATATGCCGAATTTGCGGAGCTAAAGCTCCTCGTCGGGACGTAATTTATGACGGCATGGCATGCCGGACAATGAACGACGTGACTGCCGATTGACAATCGGCGAAATATGAAGAAGAATAAACTCGGGCCTGACGTCCCGAGCACATAACAAAAATTCGCCGCGCCCACAATCCCTAAACGTCAAGAGATACCGGCTTGGCCAGTCGGCACCGCAGGTAAGGGCCACCTGTAGGGACCACCGGACTATCTCATATTCAACGCCATCGGCAACATGCAAAGGAATGGTATAGAACGTGCATAATCCATCGTGGAGTAGTTGTCGCGGAAATGCAAATTCTCGTAATACGATTTCTTGCGTTTGAAATACAATTTCTCCGATTGAACAGCCCACGCGACCTGACCGAGTTTCTGTGCCAAGAACCATTTTTCCAACAAGCGAGAACAACGGCCATTACCATCGGCAAACGGGTGAATACTTACGCAAACAAGGTGAATCATCGCCGCGTAATAAAACACCTCGTCGTACGACAATTCCTGCCGCACAAGCACGTTAATATCGTGCATAAGTTTGTCCATCTCCTCGGCCACGATACTCGGATCTGCACCTGTATAGACCTTCATTCCGCCGCCAAAGACACCTACCTGCATGTTCCGATACGCACCCTTGTACTTATCGGAGATACCGGAGCAATCGGACATCATCTTATGCGCCGCAAGGAAAGAATCCGTGCTGATAGTATTCTTAGCCGCGAACTCGTACGCAGCAATCATGTCGTCAATCTCTTGCACATCGCGGCTGATAATCTTCGCCTCCTTAAGTTTCATGTAATCATCTTCGGTCATGGACGAACCCTCAATAAGACTGGAGTTACAAGATGAACTCAACAAGTAGAACTTGAAATTCTGAGGCGTAAGCGGTTTAGAAGCAAGTCGTTTGACACGCTTCTCAATCGTTATCGGCTGCTGCGCTTGGTAGTCAGCAAAGAACTCACTATGTATAATCTGCAACGATTCCATCATTTAGGCTGCAAAGGTACGATAATTTTTCGAGATATGCAAATATTTAGGGCAGAAATTTCAATTTGCCGCAAAAATGCGACAAAAATGCAAAATGAAGCGGGCTACGCGCTCACTCGCGAAGAAGAGGACGTTCTAAGAGGAAGCAATACAATAAACCTACAAAAAAAATCGGCATTTCCTTGTGGGTGTCGATTTTTTTTTGTACCTTTGCAGCATAATTTATAAACCGAGACGAAGCATGCTACTATATCCGAACTGTAAACTGAATATCGGCCTAAGGGTAATCGACCGCCGAACGGACGGCTACCACGACCTGGAGACCATCTTCTACCCCGTATACGGACTGCACGACGAACTGGAGGTAACTTGCGCGGATACGGAGGGCGTCGAGTTTATCCAGGAGGGACTCGCGGTGGACTGCAAGGCAGAGGACAACTTGATCCTGCGTTGCTACCATCGGATGCGCGAACAATACCCGCAGATAGGCGGCGTACGGATTCGCTTTAAGAAGAATATACCTTTCGGTGCGGGACTCGGCGGCGGATCGAGCGATGCTGCCCATATGGCGATCGCGCTCAACGAATTGTTCGGCCTCGGACTCAGCCAAGCGGAACTGGCCGAAATGGTGCGTCCCCTGGGTGCCGACTGTCCGTTCTTCATCTACAACACGCCCTGCTACGCCGAAGGTATCGGCGACAAGCTTCGTCCCATCCGGTTCGACCTAAGCGGCCTTAGGCTCGTCATGATCAAACCCGCTTGCGGTGTCTCGACACGTGAAGCCTACAGCGGCATCGTGCGCCATCCGGAAGCCCGGGGACAGCTCCTGCAGACGCTCAACGAATCGGAAAAGGCGCAAGACTTGCTGCGCCACTATCCCGAAGTCTTCCTCAACGACTTCGAGCAGACCGTCTTCCCGCTGCACCCCGAGATAGCGGCACAAAAAAAGCGCCTACGGGATGCAGGCGCTCTGTATGCAGCAATGAGCGGCAGCGGCTCAACGGTGTTTGGCTTGTTTGAGGACCACGGCGAAGGTAGTCCCCTGGCCGGGACGGCTATGACGGAGCAGGAGGCTACCGCCATGGTAATCTTCGATGATACGCTTGGCGAGCGTAAGGCCTAATCCCCACCCTCGTTTCTTTGTGGTAAACCCAGCCTGGAAGACCTGGCGACGCGTGGCAGCATCCATGCCGCGTCCGGTATCGTGGACGAGCACGCTGACTTCATCGTCGTTGGTCTCGGCAGAGATGGTGATCGTGCCCTGACCATCCATGGCATCGACGGCATTCTTGACCAGGTTCTCAATGACCCACGCGAAGAGCGGCCGGTTGAGTTCTACCACCACAGGACTATCCTCCGGCACCCGATTCAATATCTCCACCTTATTAGACACGCGCGTACGCATATACGCGAGCGAATCCTCGACGGCCTCCGCAAGACGTACCGGCTCCAATTCGGGTTCGCTACCGATCTTATTGAAGCGGTCGGCTATCATCGAAAGACGCGAGACATCATTGCGCAGAAGCGGGAGCATATCATCCTCGGGATAGCGTTCGGAGAGGATCTCCTGGCAGGCCATGAGCGACGAGATAGGTGTGCCGAGTTGATGGGCCGTCTCGCGACTCAGTCCCGCCCATACGCGGTTCTGCTCGCTATGATGGGCGGTGAGCAACATGATGACGGCCACCAGGATAAAGATGAATATCAGCGAGAACTGGAGATACGGCACATAGCGCAATTGGCGCAAAAGCGTGGACTCGGCATAGTAGATATACTGGGGTTCGGCACCGGGCAGTTCCAGCACGATAGGTCCGTTGAGCGTACGCGGGTCGGCCACCGTGTCGGTCACATTCGCACAACTCAATATCGTGCCTGCCGAATCGACGAGATAGACCGGTATGGACGTATTCGACTGGATGACCGCCAACTCCATGCTCAGATCGGCATCCTCGGGTGCCACGACCATCAAGCGGGTCGCCTCGACCCACATCTCCACTTTCTTCTGCTCCTCCTCGGCCAAGCGGCGCGCTAGGTTGTTGGTAAACAGCACCGATACCACCACGATCAACAGCGAGACAATCAGTATCAACGTGCCTAAGCGTTTCTCACGAGACATATAGAAATGTTACGATTTATAATTCAAAATTCAAAATTCGGGTGCAAAGGTACGAAAAAATTTGCACATGTCAAAATATTTTTGTAACTTTGCAGCGTATTTGTGCATATAACAATAATTACTATAAAATTTATAATAATATGAAACCCACACACATTGAGCATCTCGGTATCGCTACTCCGAATCTGGAGGCTGCTATGCCGTTTTTTGAGTTCCTCACCGGTAGCAAATGCTACAAGACCGAGGTAGTAGAAGATCAGAAAGTGAAGACCGCTTTCTTCAAGGTTGGTGAAGTGAAGATCGAGCTCCTGGAGCCCACGTGCCCCGAATCGACCATCGCCAAGTTTATCGAGAAGAACGGCGGACGCGGCGGATTGCACCACGTTGCCTTCAACGTAGAGGACACCGCTGCTGCCCTGGCTGAGGCTGAGGCTGCCGGACTGACCCTGATCGACAAGGCTCCGCGCAAAGGTGCCGAGAACCTGATGATCGCCTTCCTGCACCCGAAGAGCACCTGCGGCGTACTGACCGAGATCTGCCAACAACCCAAATAATGTTGAAAGTTGAAAGTTTATTATGGATACAGAGAAACTGAATAAACTGATCGAGAATCGCAAGAAGGCGATGGCCGGTGGCGGCGAAGCAGCCGTAGCAAAGCACCACGCCAAGGGTAGTTATACCGCTCGCGAGCGTATCAACATGCTGCTGGACGAGGGTTCGTTTGAGGAAGTGAACATGTTCCTCACCCACCGTTGCCACGACTTCGGCATGGAGAAGAAAGTGTTCCTGGGTGACGGCGTAGCCGTAGGTTCGGGTACGATAGACGGTCGTCTGGTATTCGTCTTTGCACAGGACGCCACCGTTATCGGCGGTTCGCTGTCGGAGACCATGGCCCTGAAGATTTGCAACGTCATGGATCAAGCCATGAAGCTGGGTGCACCGATCATCGGACTGAACGACTCGGGTGGCGCACGTATCCAGGAGGGTGCATGTGCCCTAGCCGGCTATGCCGAGATCTTCGAGCGTAACATCCTGGCGTCGGGCGTAGTGCCGCAAATCAGCGTGATCTTCGGTCCGTGCGCCGGTGGTGCGGTATATAGCCCCGCGCTGACCGACTTCATCATGATGACCGAGCAGAACTCGTATATGTTCATCACCGGTCCGAAGGTAGTGAAGTCCGTGACTGGTGAGGATGTAACAGTAGAGCAACTGGGTGGCGCTAAGGTGCATGCTACCAAGTCGGGTGTGACCCACTTTGTAGCCGCTACCGAAGAAGAGGCGCTGCAGGAGGTTCGCCGCCTGGTAAGCTTCATCCCGCAGAACAACATGGAGGAGGCTCCGCTCGTAGAGTGCACCGACGATATCACCCGCGTAGAGGATCAGCTGAACGAGATCGTTCCGGCCGACCCCAACAAGCCGTACGACATGCACGAGATCATCGACCTGATCGTGGATAACGGCGACTTCATGGAGGTGCACAAAGACTACGCCAAGAACGTCATCTGCGGTTTTGCACGCTTCAACGGTCGTTCGACGGGTATCATTGCCAACCAGCCGAGTTGGCTGGCCGGTGTGCTCGACTGCGACGCAAGTCGTAAAGCAGCTCGTTTTGTTCGCTTCTGCGACGCCTTCAATATCCAGATCCTGACCCTCGTGGACGTTCCGGGCTTCCTGTGCGGAACAGGCCAGGAATATGCAGGTATCATTGACCACGGTGCAAAACTGATGTTTGCTTACGGCGAGGCTACCGTGCCTAAGGTAACGATCACCGTTCGTAAGTCGTACGGCGGTAGTCATATTGTGATGAGCTGCAAGCAGCTCCGCGGCGACATGTGCTACGCATGGCCGAACGCCGAGATCGCCGTGATGGGTGCGAGCGGTGCCGTAGGTGTGCTGCAGGCTAAAGCTCTGAAAGCTATCGAAGATCCGGAGGAGAAGAAGAAATTCATCGCCGAGAAAGAGGCCGAATACAAAGACCTGTTTGCTTCGCCCTACCAGGCTGCCAACCGTGGCTACATTGACGATGTCATCGAGCCGCGCTACACGCGTAGCCGCATCATCCGTGCCTTTGAGATGCTGCAGACCAAGCGCCTGACCAACCCGCTCAAGAAGCACTCGAACATACCATTATAATCATTAAACGATCAATAGTATGGTATTATTAGTAGCAAAAAGTCTGGTTGACTGGTCATGGGGCGACACTTGGGTAGTGACGGGCCTGGGCTTCGGCATTGTGGTCGTGCTGCTCATCTGCCTGGTATTCATCCTGCAAGCTTTCGGATGGACCATGCAGCGCATGACGGCACCCAAGGCGCCGAAAGCACCGGAAGCGCCAAAGCAGACTCCGAAAACTGAGAGTTCTCAGAAGGCTGCTCAAAAAGCACAGACAGCTCCCTCGGAGCCGGAGAAGGCGGCTATCGCTATGGCCCTCGCCGCTTCGGATAGCGATGAGATAGCTGCCGTAGCCTATGCGCTGCACCTGGCACACAACAGTCGTCATGACCTGCCGACAGCCATGATCTCGCTCCATCAGCATGAGACTGCATGGAACACGAAATCAGTAGGAATGAACAATGCGGGCTTTTAGCCCACATTAATCGTGCCCGAAAGGGCAGAACAATCAAGGATTCTAAAAACCCACACAAACAAAGAATAACAATGAAGGAATTCACATTCAAGATCAACGGTGCTGAGTACAAGTGCGCCGTAGAAGAGATCGAGGCCGGTAAGACGCAAGTGACCGTCAACGGCAAGGTATATGAAGTAGAGACCGAGGCTCCGAAGGCTGCGCCCAAGGCTGCTCCGGCTCCCAAAGCAGCTCCTGCTCCGAAACCCGCTGCTCCCGCCGCTCCAAAGGCTGAGGCACCCAAGGCTGCCGCTCCTGCTGCCGGTGGCGTACAGGTGAAGAGCCCGCTGCCCGGATCGGTGATCAAAGTGCTGGTATCGGAAGGTCAGGCCGTGAAGAAAGGCGACACTCTGCTGACGCTGGAGTCCATGAAGATGGAGAACGCCATCATGGCTGAGGCTGACGGTACGGTAAAGCAAATCGCCGTTAGCGCCGGTCAGAACGTAATGCAAGACGACTTACTGATTGTTCTTGGCTAATATGGAGGACTTTTTTCAAAGCATGGGATTTATGCAGATGGCATGGGAACAGGGCGTGATGCTGCTGGTCTCATTCTTCCTGCTCTACCTTGCTATCCATAAGAAATACGAGCCGCTGTTGCTGCTGCCGATCGCTTTCGGTATGCTACTGACCAACCTGCCCGGTGCCGGTATGTATCATAGCGAACTATGGGCCGACTTTGTGAATCCGCAGAGCCCGCTCTACCATTCCTATGGTGCGATACTGAAAGAGGCTGGTCTGCTGGACGTACTCTATATCGGCGTGAAGACCAGCTTGTATCCCTGCCTGATCTTCATCGGCGTTGGTGCGATGACCGACTTCGGACCGCTGATTGCCAACCCGAAATCTTTGCTTTTGGGAGCAGCTGCACAGATAGGTATCTTCGTGACCTTCCTCTGCGCGTATGCGATGGGCTTCGATCCTAACCAAGCCGGTTCGATAGGTATTATCGGTGGTGCAGACGGTCCGACCAGCATCTTCCTGACTTCTAAGTTGGCGCCGGAATTGCTGGGACCAATCGCTATCGCTGCTTACTCGTACATGGCCTTGGTGCCGGTGATCCAGCCGCCTATCATGCGTGCGCTGACGACCAAGAAAGAGCGCGCCATCAAGATGGGCCAATTGCGTCCTGTATCTAAGACAGAGAAGATCGTCTTCCCCATCATCATCACGGCTATCGTAGCCCTCATCCTGCCGGATGCTGCGCCGCTGATCGGCTGTCTGATGCTGGGTAACTTGATGAAGGAGTGCGGCGTAGTGGATCGTCTGACGAAGACCGCCCAGAACGAGCTGATGAATATCGTCGTCATCTTCCTGGGTTTGTCGGTAGGTGCAACGGCTACAGGAGCCAGCTTCCTCAACCTCAAGACGCTGGGTATCCTCTCGATGGGTATCGTAGCCTTTGGTCTGGGATCGGCTGGTGGTGTACTGCTCGCTAAGTTTATGAACCTCTTCCTCAAGGAGAAGATCAACCCGCTGATTGGTTCGGCCGGTGTCTCGGCAGTGCCGATGGCAGCCCGTGTGAGCCAGACGGTAGGTCAGGAGGAGAACCCGTCGAACTTCCTGCTCATGCACGCGATGGGTCCGAACGTGGCCGGTGTGATCGGTTCGGCCGTAGCAGCCGGTGTGCTGCTCAAGATGCTGGGCCCGTTGGTAGGTCTATAAGAAAAGGTAAGACATACAAAAAGAAAAGCGTTAACCCGATTGGAGTTAACGCTTTTTTTTGATCAGTGCCCCGAAGTAGCTCCGATAGGCATAGCGCGGAAAGAGTTTGCGCGTCTGCATCATCTGGAACGTCAAGCGCAGCAGGGTATATATCTTCTGGCGAAGCCGCCCCTTCTCCGGTCGCTGATAGGGGAAGTAGTAGAGCGTACGGCCATACAGCCGGAGCTTCGGTTCGCGTCCGCAATGCCCATCCTTGATGAGTTGGCAAAACAGCTGCCGGCCCTTCCGGGCACAACGCTCCGTATAGAGCGGGAATTCCTCGCGCGGCAACCCCAGATAGTGCACCAGTACCCATCCGAACGTCTGCCATACTTCCAACATCTGCATCCGCTCCATCACGGGCCGCAGGGTCTCGTCTAACCCCTGTACATCCTTGGCGGCATGCAGCGCCAACGACCAGTCAGCCAGTTGACGCAGACCTACTCCACTCGACTCAAAGTGATGCCAAGCATGCATGAAGATATAGAGCGCATCAAAAGCCAGACTCGGTATCGACACATCGGTATCGCCTACGCGCAGCGTACGCGTATGCGCCATCTCGCGGTGTGTAAAATCCTGGAAAGCACGATCCCCGTCAGGTATGTTATGCAGCTCCATGGCCACACGGTGCAGCTCTACGGCCAGGTCGAGCTTTTCGTCCATCACCACGGCAAAGTGGAGCCCCGCATGTTCCTCGGAGAACCAATACGCCTCGGGGAAAGCTGCCCGCATGACGGCTATCATATGGTCGTACTCCTGCTCACCGATATACATATCCACATCGGCCGAGGAGCGCATGTCCGGATTCGGGTAGAGAACAGCAATAGAATGTCCCTTGATCAGTACGGGTTCGATCTTCTGATCACGCAGCACACGGACGGTCTGCTGCAGAATGGCCTTCTGGCGCTCGGTGCGCTGCAGGGTGTGGAAGACCCGCAGTTTCAGTTCCTGCGGTTGGATAACAGGCAGCCCCTGGTTGAGCGCCCATACAGCCAGCATATGGTCCATCTGCTGACGACGCGCCATGTACCACAGCTCCGGCTCCAGCAGTACGGACGGATTGCACGAGAGCGGTTCGCCCCATATCATGCTACGCAGTAGCGCCGCTATTTCGTCAGCGTATCGTGGCATAGGCGCGCAGCATCGGTATTCGGCAGACATTCCAAGCCATAGACGGGTACGAGCTGTATCGTCTTGGCGATCGTTTCATACAGACAGTCCATCATCTCCGGCACGATCTTCAGGCCGCTGCTGGAGGCCAGCATATAGGCATAGGCTTCCGGCAGACGCAGCAAGCGAATCTCGTTATGCGGTGCTTGCGACAGCTTGACTATGCCGCGCACCGGTGCGGACTGGTTTTTATAGCACGGCGTCTTGCCGCTCCATGGCGAGCCGTACACACGCACCTCGCCATCCGGCAGGACGCGTAGCACGGGGTTATCATCGTTGAGCAACCATGCATCCGGATAAGCCTCTTGCCAAAGTCGGGAATGGGTGGATTTACCCGTTCCGGAATGGCCCAAGAAGAGTTGGGCATAGCCGTCGCGCACCGTGACGGAGGCATGCATTTCCAGCGTCTGCAAGCCGGAGGTAGCAAAGGCATAGAGGAGCATGGCCGCATTGTCGATGGCAAAGCGCACATCGTTGCAGTCGGGCAGTATATGGAGCGTGGCTCGACTAAAATCAGCCGATGCCGCTATATAGCAGCATATCGGTGTGTCGCGCCACTTGGAGACGCCGAAGAGCCAGTCAGGGCCCTCGTGATAGAGCTCGATGCGTGGCATATCCTCGTCGGAGCGATCGGTATAGACGTGCTCCAAATTGGCAGGAGGCGTATAATCATCCTCAAGTATCTCCACTCGGAAAAGGGGATCACCCTCCTCGATCAGGAAGGGCGCATAGTTGCTCAGAGCGGCTTCCCACTCGGCCGGCAACGACAGACCAAAGACGTGGTCTGCTACGCGATATAGACGTTGTACAACAGCCATTAGCAACTCTCAAACTGGCGCAAGAAGCGTACGTCATTCTCAGAGAACAGACGCAGGTCCTTCACGCGGTATTTCAGGTTGGCGATACGCTCCACACCCATACCGAACGCATAGCCCGTATAGACTTTGCTGTCTATACCGCATGCCTCCAGCACGTTAGGATCCACCATACCGCATCCCAGGATCTCTACCCAACCCGTTCCCTTGCAGAACGAGCAGCCCTTACCGCCACACAGGTCGCACGAGATATCCATCTCGGCCGAAGGCTCGGTGAAGGGGAAGTAGGACGGACGCAGACGAATCTGGGTCTCCGGACCGAACATCTCCTTGGCGAAGTAGAGCAAGGCCTCCTTAAGGTCAGCAAACGACACGTTCTTGTCGATATAGAGTCCCTCTACCTGATGGAAGAAGCAGTGTGCACGGGCCGAGATAGCCTCGTTGCGATACACACGTCCCGGGCAAAGCACGCGGATAGGCGGCTTCTGGCTAGTCATCACGCGCGTCTGGACAGACGAAGTATGCGAACGCAGCAGCACGTCGGTAGGCTTCTGCAGCCCCATCTCCTTCTCGATGAAGAAGGTGTCCTGCATGTCGCGTGCCGGATGCTCGGGAGCAAAGTTAAGCATACCGTATACGTGCTTATCGTCCTCCACCTCCGGTCCCTCGGCTACGGTGAATCCGATACGAGAGAAGATATCCACGATCTCCTCACGCACCAGCGAAAGCGGATGACGCGTACCCAGCTGGATAGGATCCGGCGTACGGGTCAGGTCGAGTCGCTCAGCCTTGGCCATCTGGCTCTCCATCGCCTCGCGCATCTCGCTAAGACGTCCCTCAGCCTGCTGACGCAACTGATTAAGCAACTGGCCTAGTTCACGCTTCTGGTCCGATGGCACAGTACGGAATTCATTAAACAGAGCTGTTATCTCGCCCTTCTTACTGAGGTACTTAATACGCAGGGCTTCCAGCTCTTCCGCATTCTGCGCCTGCATATCGGCTACTTGCCCAAGCAAGTCTTGTACACGATCTTTTAAAGTCATATATCTATGTCTATTTTTCGATTTTCACTTTTCCATTTTCGATCACCGGCATACCGGGCACGGCCTGCATGATCTGCCGTCCTAACACGTCGTACAACGTGCGCGTAGGGTCCGCCGCTTCTACCTGCTCCACCGCCTTGAAATTGATGGGGGCATTCAGTTGCAGCACAGGCGTCAGGTCGTCGGTGCGGTTGGTATAATTCAGCTCGGCATCCGAGGTCTCGTCCTCAGTCATCGAACCGATAGGTACATCAGCCATGCCGATGGCCGCTTCTACCATCATACCGGTAACTATTTCCAGCATCGGGTTGCTGCTCATCACCTCGGCGATCATATTGGTCATATTAGCGTAGAACGTGTCAACGATGGAGTCTTTCTCCGGTCGTTCGGGTTCGTTGGCGTCGGAATGCAGGATGTAGAGGTCCACGACACTCGACTTCATATGGCGCTCAAAGAGCTCTACACGCGCCGAATCGGTCTGAGGCATGGCTGCATCGAGCATAAGAGCCATCGCATAAGTCGAGGTGCTTTTCTTCATTTGCGCTATATAGCGATCCACCGTATTCCACAACTTACGAGCCATCTCGGGCGCCAGGTTCTCGATATGCTCACGTTGCCACTGACGGCTGTAGGTCTGCATACCGGGCTGGGTGGGCAGCGACTGGATATCATCCGTAACAACGCTCACGGTAGCGCGATCCGGGCTGATGGTCAACCAGCGATACGGACAGGGATAAGCGACAGGCGAACCCGTAGTAACTTCTACCAAGCTATCTCCACTCGCATAGTAGGCCGTGGTAGCGCCGCTGATATGCATATGGCCGGTGAGCACCAGATGAACACCGTAGTTTGCCAACTGCTCGGCTATATAGGCTGCGCTATCCAGCTGGCATGCTGCCAACAAGGAAGATTGTTGGTCGAAGTGGTCGATCAGCTGCCAATGACACATGGCGATGACCAGATGGCCTTTCTCGCGTGCCTGATCGGCCTGGGAGAGGAGCCAACTGAGCGTAGCATCAGACAGTGAACCTACCGATGCATTGCCGTGCGTGCCGTCGATAGCCAACAGAGTCACACCCCGCATCGGCTGGGCCACATAGCTATGCGAACCAGCATCATGCTGCGTCTCTGCCGCAGGCATAAAGGCGGCGTATATACTATCGAACTGCGCATCCGTGATGGTCGGCACACGGGTCTTCTGACTGCCGGCATAGGCATACGACTGAGGATTGCTGATATCATGGTTTCCGGGAATGACCAGCACCGGAATACCGGCCGCGTTGAGACGCGCCAACTGGGCGGCCACCAAGTCATGACTCACGCGCTCGCCGTCCTTGGTCAGGTCGCCGGGCAACAATACCAAGTCCGGATGATACAGCAACGCCGTATCGATCAAGGCCAGAAAAGCGGGTTCGCTCAGGTCCAACATCTTACGACCAGAGGCCAACATATCATTGAGCGCCTCACCGGGCTGCAATAAGCTAGAGGCTGCCACGTGCGGATCGGCGATGACCATCACCCGCTCCGCGTACATGCTCTTCAACGAAAAGAGCACCAAAAAACTAAAAAATACGAATCGTTTCACAATATTGCACATTTTGCGCTGCAAAATTACTAAAAATTTTGCATATATACAAATATTGCGGCAATTTTGCGAACGATTTTGCGAATTATTCTATGTCGAAGTCGAAAAAAGTATGCGGAAATGGTTCGTTTCGGAGCGAAAAATGCCACCATTCCGAAGTGATAGTCCGAAAGCCATGTGCTGTCATGGCGCTGCGTAGCAACATACGGTTCATGAATTGTTGCTCGGTCAACCCACCCTCTCGGGGCCGATAAACCATACGTTCCGGATCACCACAGTAGGACGGACGACTCTCCTCGCCGAACCAATCGAACGTACCGCCCATATCCACATCCCGGCCCGTAGCAGCATCCACGAGGGTCAGATCGACTGCGGCACCACGAGCATGAGCCGAACGACGCGATATATAGCGTCCCAACATCTGCGATTTATCCACACTCGGATAATACTGCTGCCGCATGAGTGTATCCTCTACATCGGCTGCCCAACGCACGAAGGCATCCACCGCCTTACGGGGACGGTAGGCATCGTATATCTTCAGTCGATAGCCCTTCGCGCGCAACTCGTCGGCTACGACAGCCAATGAGTCGGCCGCCGGACGCGACAGCAAAGCCAGGGGGGCCAGATAGCCGGGCACGGGACGACCGGTGAAATTATTGGAGGTATAATAGCGAATCTCCAGCACCACATCGGGAATATGATCGCTCAGGGATACAAAGTCGTTCGGATAGGTACGCTTTGCGGGCTCTGGTTCAGGCTCTGGCTTTGGCGCTACCACGAGTTCGACCTGCTTGGTCGTATCCACATCCGTAGTCTTCCGCTCCTGAACGGGCGAACACGCCGCAAGCAGCATGAGCAGCAAGGCATAGGTATATAGTCGGCGCATCATAGGCATCTTTCTGCGACAGAATAAATATAAGACATCTTGGAATGGTCAATGGTTTGGAGCTGATAGTCTTGCTGGTCCAACACCCGGTGAAGATCATCCAGGATACCGGTGCCCCGCATCTTGACCACTGCTTCCTTGCGAGTCCAGAGAGCGATGAAGGCGCGCTGAGGGTCCGGTGCGGCTGCTATTTGGGCTTGCTCTGCCTCATTCATCGTGCGGCGCACAAGCGAATCGTCGGCTCGGCGTATCGTCTCCACATCCACGCCTATCTCACGATCGCTCACAGCCACCAGGATAGCCTGTTTGCAATGACTGATGGAGAAGTACGGCCCCTGCTCCAGGTAGGGCTTGCCGTACTCGTTGTAGTGCCACCGAGGCATGGTCGTGATTCCCTCGCGGCGTAGCAATTCGCTCAGCATCTCCCACGAACGCAGGCAGCAGTACCGGCCAAAAGTATGCTTGTAGCGCAAAGCCTCATCGCAACGAGAGGCCGGTACAATTTGGAGTAGGCGCGTTACCTCCTGCTCCGTACATTGGCTCATGTCGTCGTGGATCAACAGCACTTACTGCAGCGGCTTCTTGGGCATGATAATCAGCAGAATGATGTAGAGCAGTATGCCCGGGAAACCGGTACTGAAAACCGAGAGCACGGCATATGCTACACGCACCAAGGTAGGATCCGTACCAAAATACTCTGCTATTCCGGCACATACGCCACCCAACATCTTGTTCTCCGAACGATACAGTTTCTTCTCTTCCATAGTAGTAATGAATTAGAAAAATATCACATTTAGTTGCGCGACGGGTCGCATGTCAGATCTACGCACAATTTCTTGAACGTCTTGGAATCCACCTCGCTCAGCATCACCGTAGAATGCACTTGGCAACCAGTCAGTTGCGGCAAGGTAGCCAAGGCTTTCCGGCATCGCTCATCATGACGTGAAAGCACAGAGAGGGCCACCAGTACTTCATCGGTATGCAGACGGGGGTTATGACCATGCAGATACTCGATCTTGGTATGCTGTACGGGCTCAATCATCTCGTCCGGGATGAGTCGTGCCTCGTGCTCAATACCGGCCAAGTATTTGATGACATTGAGCAGGAGTGCTGCCGACGAACCCAGCAGCGGAGACGCTTCGGCTGTGATAATCGTGCCGTCATGCAGCTCGATCGCCGCCGAGGCGTTGCCCAGCGACTGCTCCTTGCGTTCGCGAGCCGCTACCGTGGTACGACGATAGGCGGTATTGATACCCACCTGCTTCTGGAGCATGGCCAGTTTCTGCACCTCCTGGTCGTTGCAATCGCCCTTAGCCAAGCGATTGAGTGCCGCGAAATAACGGCGTATGATCTCCTGCTTGCTGGCCTCGCAGCAAACCTGGTCGTCGGATATGCAGAATCCCACCTGGTTGACGCCCATATCCGTAGGCGACTTATATGGGTTGGATCCGTAAAGCGAGGTGAAGATAGCATCCAGCACGGGATAGATCTCGATGTCGCGGTTGTAGTTGACAGCCGTCTGATTATAGGCCTCCAAGTGGAAGGGGTCGATCATGTTGATATCATTCAGATCGGCCGTAGCGGCCTCGTAGGCCACGTTGACGGGATGACGCAGCGGCAAGTTCCAAACCGGGAAGGTCTCAAACTTGGCATAGCCGGCCGCGCGCCCACGCGTGTGTTCATTATATAACTGGCTCAGGCAAACAGCCATCTTGCCGCTACCCGGTCCGGGAGCCGTTACGACCACCAACGGACGTGTAGTCTCTACAAAGTCGTTGCGTCCGAAGCCTTCCTCCGAGGCGATCAACTCCACATTGTGCGGATAGCCCTCAATGATATAATGATAATAGACCTTGATGCCCTGACGCTCCAAGCGGCGACGGTAGGCATCGGCCGAACGCTGACCCATATAGTGGGTGATGACTACCGACGAGACCATGAAACCACGCGACATAAACTCGTCGCGCAGACGTAGTACGTCCTCGTCGTAGGTGATACCCAGATCCTGGCGCACCTTATTCTTCTCTATATCGAAAGCCGAGATGACAATGACTATCTCCAGCGTATCGCGTAGCTGCGTGAGCATGGCCAACTTACTATCCGGAGCAAAGCCCGGCAGCACACGACTGGCATGCATATCGTCAAACAGCTTGCCACCAAACTCCATATACAGTTTGTTGCCAAACTTAGCGATCCGCTCGCGGATATGCTCCGACTGAATACGGATGTATTTCTCATTATCAAATCCGATGGCTTTCGACATAAGGCTCTCGTGTTATACGATTTATTCAAAAGCGCCCATCTGGAGCATAGCTACCTCCTTGGGCGTGAGGAAACGATACTTACCGCGAGCTACATTCTTCTTGGTCAGGCCGGCAAAGCTGACGCGGTCAAGCGTCATCACCTTGTAGCCCACTTTCTCAAACATACGACGTACCACGCGATTTTGACCGGAGTGGATCTCTAGGCCAATATGTCGGCGATCGTCTTTTGGGAACTCGAGTGCATCGGGTACGATACGCTCATCGTCCAGTATGATACCATTTCTCAGAATTGCCTCGTCCACCTCGCTGAGCTCATGATCCAGCGTAGCAGCGTATATCTTCTTCTTGCCAAACTTAGGATGGGTCAACTTGGAAGCCAAGTCACCATCGTTAGTCAGCAGGAGCACACCCGTGGTGTTGCGGTCCAGGCGACCTACCGGGTAGATACGCTCGGCGCACGCATTGCGTACGATATCGATCACGGTGCGACGCTCTTGCGGGTCATCGGTCGTGGTGACGGTATTCTTCGGCTTGTTGAGCAGGATATATATCTTGCGCTCACGATGTACGGGCTGGTTGTGGAACATGACCTTGTCGGTAGGCATCACCTTGGTGCCCAGCGACGATACCACCTCACCATTCACCGTGATCACACCGGCCTGGATGAAATCATCCGCTTCGCGACGCGAGCAGATACCGGCGTTAGCCAGGTACTTATTCAGGCGGATCGGCTTGGTAGGATCCTCATACTTCTCGTGATACTTCTGTCGTTTATTCTCAGGTGATACAGGTTTAGGTGCGTTACGACGCGGACGCATCACGCGCTCACGTTGCTCTCCAAATGCTACACGCTCGCCGCTCTGAAAACGCGGACGACGCGGCTGTTCATCGCCCTCACCGGCATTGCGCACAAAGCGAGGACGCGAGTTCCCGGTCTCACGACCCGGACGACTCGACTGCGTAAAACGGGGACGTTGTGAAGCCCCGTCTTGATTCGATCGGAAACCTCCCGGACGACGGGAGTTGTTGTTGTCAAACATAATAATTACAATACTTAAAAAAGACGCGCATAGGTCTCAGTCCTTCAGGAGAACCAAAGCCTATGCGCATGGTTTTCGGTCGGCAGGCCGACCATGAACTTTTAGGTTTAAGCTTCCTGAGCTTGCTCGATAGCCAGCTTGCCACGATAGTATCCGCAGCTCGGGCATACAGTGTGGTAGATGTAATGTGCGCCACAGTTCGGGCAGATAGCCAGAGTCGGCATTTTAGCTCTGTCATGCGTACGACGTTTCGCTTGTCTGGTGTGCGATTGTCTTCTTTTAGGATGTGCCATAGTTTATTTACAATTTTACAAATTTTACAAATTACAATTTTACAGTTTTTCTATTGTATCTCGGGTTCTTCCGGAGCCGCACTACAAAGGTGAGTTTGGAGAAGAGCCTGCATATGCGGGTTGCACTCACCTTCCGGGTGACTATGCGTCAGGGGAAGATTTACAATGATCAATTCGTATGCTAGCCACTTCAAGTCGAGCTCGCGAGCGCCTTCCTCCACCTCCATCGGTTCGTTGGCCTCGATGTCGATATCCACGGGGTCCAGGCAACGGTCGCATGCTACCTGCACTCGGCCCTTCACCTGCATCACCAGGTCGAAGTTATCCTCTCGTAACGTCAGCTCCACTTGCGCCTCCACATGACCTCCCAACAGCTCCGTAGCCTCTTGCGAAGCCAGGTAGTCCGAATCCAGCACAAAAGCCGATTCATACCGACCGACAGCCAGTTGATCGAGCACGACCAGCGTAGATTCTAATTGAGCAGCCATAGTTAGTTGTTGTAGTTAGCACAAAAGCGGGTGCAAAATTACTGCTTTTTTTTGACATACGCAAATATTTGTGCGTTTTTTTGTAAAAAAAATCACACGCACACGTGGAAGCACCCGTTCTTTTTACTTTTTCTCGTATATCATGTACTTAAATTCCGATCTGTCAATCGCCGTATAGCCGCTATCCAGCAACATCTGCTCCAGTCGGCTATGCTTGTCCTTGTACTCCGGTTTGGTCTTAAAAGACGGGGAAAACGTACAAAAGATCACCGGATGCTCACGACCCACCAACTCGCTATACCACTTCGTATAGACCGGATCGAAGATATTCGACCAAAACTCATTCTTCACCGGCGCATGGCAATGCGTCAGAGCTCGCACCATATGTAGCTTGTCCCCCACCGCATAGACAGGTGCTAAAGCGGAATAGGTCTCATAGTCAGACACGATTTGCTCCATTTGCTCATTGTCCAGGTCACTAATACGGGTACAGCGCATAACATCTGTCTGTCCCCAGGTGTTTTCACGAAATATGTCATGCCGACCTATCGCGTTGGTGGAGAAACGCGCAACGAATAGCGGCGTTATGACGGCCATCGCCAGTAGCACATAGCGCTGACGACAAGGCCAATACACATATGCAGCCCACCAGGGCAGCAAGCATAGCAAGGCCGGAAACAACTTCATCAGTCCCATATCCGTACCCAGCGAGGCTACGCTCATGATGAGCAACGGGAACACCACGGCCGACATCGGCAATGTGTGCCGTTTGCGCTGTGCGTACAGCACAATAGCCACCAGCAGGACCAAGGAAGATATCAGATATATCTGATCCATGTTATACCACTGATTCGCCGCAAAAGCATAGAACACATAGTAGAGCATCGCGCCTCCCGCGGCTATCGCTATCAGCCACCGCCAGACCTCACGCATCTCACGTCCGGTCTGGCTCAGCACATAGGCAAACGCAGCCCATAGCGATATATCGGCCACCAGTCGAAAACCGTTCTTCCACATATCCTGCAGCATTCGCAACACGGTATGACGGGCCATCGGAGCCGCTACCGCATGGTGCATACCGTAGTACCAGCCCACAAGCCCAAGTCCGTATAGCAACGCTCCACATCCGATGCCCAGCAGCAGTTCTCTGCGCCGGTCGCGGAGAAGGTCCGTCCAGGGACGTTCCCCACGCAGCATGGGCCAACAGCAGTAGAGCAACAAGATCGGCAGTACCAATATATTCGGAAAACGCACCAGCACGAGCGCTGCCAACAGCAGTCCCCATACCAGCCAACGGCCCCGATAAGCGGCTTTATCAAACAGCATCACCACCGTCAGCGACAGCAGCAACACGCTGATCGTACCGGGTGAGAACTCCTGAAACGACCCATAGCCTACCAGCCAGTAGGTGAGTCCCAACCAATGAATATTGCGTCGGCGCTGCTCTCGATCCAGTAGCAGACAATAAGGCAACGCCACCGCAGCCGTCGTACACAGCCATCCCAGCACACGCATGGAGCATATCGTACGCCCAAAGAGCGCGATCCATGCATGGCCGATAGCTATCGTACCACAGGCCATAAAGCCCGACTCGAGCAATTCATATTTCGTGAGCCAGTAGAACGGGTCCATCGGGTTGCCCGCACCGCATACTACCCATAGCAGGGAGTATGCCAAGGCGCTCAGCAAAAGCACCCAACCGATCCACTTGCTCAACGACTTAGTCGGCATAGTAACTGAGGATCACATCGGTAATAGTCTCAACATCCTTCAGCTGCAGATCGAAGAAGAGCGGCAGACGTACCAGGCAGTCGGCATAGCGGTCACACTCCGGCAACGCACGTCCGTCGTGACGCGCGCGGTAGAACTCGCTGCTATGCAGACTCAGGTAGTGGAACACAGCCCCTACTCCATTCTCCTTCATATGCTTGATGAAGGCCGTACGTTTCTCATAGTCCGGGAAGACGAGGTAGAACATATGCGCATTGTTGGTGGCATAGTCTGGCACGTCGGGCATACTGAAATAGCCCTTCTGGGCCAGCGGCTTCAGACGCTCGTAGTAGCAGTCCCAGAGCTGACGACGCTTCTGTTGTATCTCATCCAGGTTCTCCAGTTGGGCCCACAGGAAGGCGGCATTGACCTCGCTCGGCAGGAAACTGGATCCCATATCCACCCAGCCATATTTGTTCACCTCTCCGCGGAAGAACTCCGCACGGTTGGTACCCTTCTCCCATAGTATCTCGGAGCGACGCACAAAGCGCTCGTCGTTGACTACCAGCAGACCACCTTCACCTCCGGCCGTTATGTTCTTGGTCTCGTGGAACGAGAAAGCAGCCAGATGACCGATGCCACCTAATGGCTTTCGAGTTTCGACTTTCGAGTTTCGACTGATATAGTACGAATCTATGGCTTGCGCAGCATCCTCCACCACCAGCAGTCCGTGCTTCTCAGCTACGGCCATGATGGCATCCATATCGCATGCCACACCGGCATAGTGAACCGGCACGATGACGCGCGTACGGGGCGTGATGAGCGACTCCAGCAGCTCAGCATCCAGGTTGGGGTTGCGCTTCATCGAGTCAGCAAACACCACCTTGGCTCCCTCACGCAGAAAGGCCAAAGCCGTTGATACAAACGTATAAGACGGGATAATCACCTCGTCGCCGGGCTTCAGTTCGCATAGCATGGCGCACATCTCCAGTGCATCGGTTCCCGAGGTAGCCAGCAGCGTCTTACGAAAACCGTAACGCTGTTCAAACCAGCGTTGACAACGCTTGGTAAACTCACCGTTACCGGACAACTTACCGGCCAGCACGGCCTGGTACATATAATGGGCTTCTTTACCCGTTAGATGCGGTTGATTAAAATTTATCATAATTGTTATTCTTTTTTTCGTTTATAGGAAGAATACCACTACTCCCACCATAATAATGCCTATCGCCAATGCCTTCCGCTTGGTGATCGGTTCCCGGAATACCATCCAGGCAGCCAGCGGGATGAGCAGATAATTGATACACTCGATAATACTTACTTCTTGCGCCAGGACACCCATATGGATGGCTATCAAATTGATAATCAAACTGACTACCATCAGTCCGTATCCTCCAACAACCCATACATTGATATATTCGCGCCACCAGTTTGCGTGCTCCTTGCGTGCACTTTGTTTGAGCATCATCTGACTCACCACAGCTATCAACGCACTGATTATGACCAATATATATCCCATACCTTATCCTTTCGCATAAAGAGTGATACCTACCACAATAATGCCCGTTCCGATAATCTTCGTCAACGTAACGGGTTCGCCATAACAGGCCGCCAATAGAATCATGATGAAGATAAGACTGGTGCCCTTAAACATATACGCGGTGCCTAAGTCCACACGTTTGAGGATCTGTTGCCATGCCATCGCATAGATACCGAGTCCCGCAATAAGTCCCAGCGTTCCTGCGAACCAATAGAGCGACATCGGTTCTTGCAAACCGGTGAACTTCATCAGCAGCGACAGCGAGGCGTAGAATAAATACACCGCCACCAAGGCTATATATTGCATCGTCTTATTCATCGCGTACATCCCGTATTTGCTTAGCCGGATTACCAACCACTACCGCATAGTCCGGTACATCTTTGGTCACTACCGCTCCGGCACCTACCACTGCATACTTGCCAATCGAATGACAACTGGGCAAGATCGTCACATTACTGCCGATATAGGCTTTTTCTCCGATCGTCAAACTGGTCTGCTCTGTCGGATTGATTCCCGTCCTGCGCAGCTCTGCGACATCATGCTTATGCGTGATGATATGTGTCCCTTGCAAAATCCATACCTCATCACCTATCGTCAGATGTCCCGTATAATCCAGCAACACATCGTGACTGATGAATACATTCTTGCCAATTTCAATTGAACCTGTTAACTGCTTATGCTCCCGATCGATATGCACGTTATGCCCCACATGCAAACCCTTACCGGCATGAAAAAGCCTACGGTACTTGCTGTCTCGCCACTGCAAACCAATCGGCAGATCAAACCATGGAGACATTACCAGACGTTGACCGACCATGCGATGCAGTTGTTGCAGATTATATCGCATCATGCCGCTCATACGATTTCTCCTATCATGAACTTAGGACGTTGCTTGGTTTCCAAGAAGATGCGACCCACATATTCACCCAATACACCGAGGAAAGCGAAGTTAAGGCCAAACAAGAATAACATCAGCACCATCATACTGGTCCAACCGGCTACCACATTACCCACCAACTTATAAATGACCAACGCCAATGCCGCTATCATACTTCCCACACAAAGCAAAGCTCCTAAATAAGTGACGATGCGAATCGGGAACATAGAGAACGAGAAGATACGCGCGAATGTCAGCGCTAACATCTTACGCAAGTTATAGCCACTCTTACCGGCAAAACGCGCATCGCGCTTCAACGGTACTGCTACGTACTTACTACCGATATAGTACAACAAGCTCACTGTCGTGGCGGTCTTCTCCGGGAACTTCTTCAATTCGTCCACCACGCTCTTCTTCATCACGCGGAAAATACCCAAGCGCGGCATTGTATGGATCTCTGTTATGCTGTTGCTTACGCGCTGGAACAAATGGGAGACAGCCAATTTCATCCTGCTATCCTTACGTTCCTCCCATTGGGCAATAGCCATCGTGGCCTGTTTATCGGCCAGCAATGCATCAATAAGCACCGGTATATCCTCCGGTCGATCCTGTAAGTCGCTGTCCATCAGCACGATCAGTTCCTTACTCGTTAGTGACAAACCGGCAGCGATCGCGCTCTGCTGACCAAAATTACGACTCAGACGCACAGCACGCACATGCTCATTCTCCCGGCGAACCTCCAGCATCTTCTGCCAGGAGTGATCCCGACTACCGTCATCCACCAGAATAAGTTCGTAGTCTGCAGTGATCTCTTCCAGCACCGGACGCAGCCGACGATGCAATTCGGCAATCACCTCTTCGTCATTGTAAATCGGCACCACCACCGATATGGACTGTTGATATTTCATATCCTTCTTCATTTTTCCGTCACTTCTACAAATTCAAACGGTTTGATCTGTGTCTCAAAGCAATGCAGCAGATCCTCCATACGCTTCCCCTTCATCACCATATGACCAATCCGGTCATAAGCCGTGCGGAAAGCATGCACCTCATCTCCTACCTTCGGATAAATCTCGCAAGTTACAATGCTATCGCATGTCGGTTGATGCACTCTCCGTACCGTCCCCGTCTTCGTACTATACGGCGTATATACCAATGCCGGATGTAACTGATCACGCTGCATGGTGGGCAGAGGTAAACCACACGCACCGCACAGTAGATACGTGTAATAGTCCACACCATAGCACTCACTCACCAGTTCCGGCAAACAAGTAGCTCCGGCACGAGCTCCTATCTCCAGTACATATACTTTCCCGTCATGCAAGATGAAATCCGCATTGATGGCACAATTATCTATCTCCAGCGCCTCAATAGCGCGACGCAGCTGTTCCTCGGCATCCGCTTGCAAACCCTCATATTCCGTCAGGGCCGGTGCGTAATGACCTACCGGTATACCGCTATCTCCCTGATAGACAATGTCTCCATGCATCATCACAAACTGCAACCGACCATTTTGCACAAAGGCTTGAGCGCCAAACTCCACACCGTCCACAAACTGCTCTACTACCATATACGGATGGTGCGTCAGTGGTAATACTTCATCGTAGGCAGTCCCCAAGGCTTGCTCGTCTTGACAGATCACCACCCCTTTGCTTCCACTACCATCTACTATCTTCAGCACCACAGGATAGCCGATACGCGCAGCCGCTTCTATCGTTTGTTCTTTGTTCTCCACCTGCTCATAGATGGCCGTACGCACTCCCGTACGTGCAAAAGCCGCTTTCATCAGACTCTTGTCGCTTGCTACAACCGAGGAATGGTAGCCCGTGCCCGGCAGTCCCAATGCATCTACCACATGTCCTATCGTGGGTAAGATGAAATCCGAACCGCATCCTACAATACCATCTATCGCTTCGTCCTTCGCGATACGGATCACCGCATCCGAATCCATGATATCCACATCATACCATTTGCTGGCATACGCGTATCCGGGGTAATCACCCGGCCACCCCAATACCAACACCCGGCATCCGGCTTCGCGGGCCGCACGAATGAGCGGTAACTGATAACGTCCTCCGCCGAGCACCATCACCGTCTTTCCGCGCAGGGTCTCAAAACGACGATGCGCATCGCAGTAGATGAAATAGCCGCTTCGATCCGCACTGCAGGTTAACGGACGAATCTCCGTATCCGTCTGTTCGGAATGCACTATCTGCTTGTACTCCGATGCATGGCTGATATAAAATTGCACTTCCGGTGTCACACCGCTCAAGAAATACACGCCGCTATAGGCAGCCTTCGTCTTCTTCGGTTGTATCTTCTCGCCCAATGCCACCTCTATCACGCCTTGCAGAAAATCATATCCGGTACTCAACTGCACTAAGTTCGAACCGATAAAATCACCTCCCATACGGCCACCTATCTCCATCACCACAATACGCCCCTCTTTGGTAATCTTATACTCCGAGTGACTCGCTCCGTTCGTCAGACCCAGCGCATCCAGCGCCTGACGTGAGATACCAAAGATACGCTCCTGCATTGCTGCCGGCAGATCAGAAGGCTGATGGTGCGCCAACTCTACAAAATGCGGTGCTCCGGTCGTCACCTTATCCGTTATCTGCAAGGCATGATGCACGCCTCCGCATGAGATCATCTCCACGCTTATCTCCCGTCCTTCGATATACTCCTCTATCAACGCCTCGCCAATGATAGATACATCCAGCGCCTTTTGTACGGCCTCATCCAGTTCTTCCCAACGCGTGATTTTCTGCACTCCCAAACTACCACTCCGATCACTCGGCTTTACTATCAGCGGCAATTCTAACCCACTTCTTTCTGCTTTCGACTTTCTACTTTCGACTATGTAATGCGGACAGTCCACTCCTGCTGCCACCAATGCGGCACGCATCAAGTGCTTGTCATGAGCACGAACGGCTGACTCGTATCGGTTTCCCGTCAACCCTAACTGTTCCGCTACATACGCCACTGTCGGTGCAGCAACATCGCTTGCGATGGTGCATATTCCGTCTATCCGCTCGTCCTTGCAGATACGCGCAATCTCTTCCTTCTCCGTAATGGAAACCGGATAGAATACATCGCAGATTTCTTTGCACACGGCCCCTTCCGGCCAGGAGAAGCAGATAGTCCGCAGCCCCATCTGCTTGGCGCGTTCCACCAACGGACGCTGCAAGTAACTCGCTCCTATGATTGCTAATGTCTTCATCACTCCTTCACTCCTTAACTCCTTAACTCCTTCACTCATTAACTCCTAATTTGGAATATAAATATCCTCCATCGCCGCCCAGTTCTCGGTGCGACGAAGCTGCACGATGGCATACGCGCCATTACGGCGATATAGTTCCACGTGCGTCGGTATGCCGTAGTGGAAGGCTATCTGCTGACGCACACGGTTGAGCGTACTCTCCACATCCTCATAGTTGGCCGGCACAAAGATATACATTTTGTCCTGCAATAGATCCACAAACGACTCGCATATCTCCTTGTTGAACGGGATATAGGTCAACCATCCCATCGCCAGTTTACGCGTGTTAACT
>Ga0247611_10001901_pt1 | contig 35799 bp, 84 predicted proteins | sample 177DNAGHGhighgp2_FD_192422 | JGI IMG/M metagenome (GOLD analysis project Ga0247611, IMG submission 192422) | Sheep rumen microbial communities from Palmerston North, Manawatu-Wanganui, New Zealand - 1770 DNA GHGhigh gp2 | ecosystem: Host-associated > Mammals > Digestive system > Stomach > Rumen... | reverse complement strand
ATGTGGGTGAAGATAAGAATCTTCATGATGTAAGACTTGTTGATATAGTTTGTGATATTGATGTACTAGTACACTCTAGCCCATGTACAAATATTTCTATTGCAGGTAAAAATGAGGGAGCTGTAAAGGGCAGTGGAACTCAATCTGCACTTATATATGAATCTATTAGAATAATTAATAAGTTAAAGCCTAAAATGATTGTATATGAGAATGTAACTAATTTGCTTTCAGGCAAGCATAAGGCTGTATTTTTAGACTATTTAAATAGTTTAGAAAGTTTAGGGTACAATAATACCTATCAAATACTTAATGCTTGTGATTTTGGTTTAGCACAAAGTAGAAACCGTATTTTTGTAGTATCAATGCTTGGTGGTGAATTTCATTGGCCTTATCATGCAGTTAAACATAGTATAATAGCAGATATTGTAGAATCGCCTATAAATGTACCAGATAAATATTATCTTAAGGATAAATATATAACTACATATGTTATTAATACATTTAAATATGACTCTGAAGCTATTATGCGTGTTGGTACAATTTTAGGGATAAATGGACATGATATTCTTAAAAGAGTATATTCACAATTAGGACTTTCACCCACACTTACTACAGGTGGTGGTGGAAATACCATCCCTAAAATACTGGCTATGCGGGGCAGACCAAAAAATGGTAAAAATATTCAAATGTTAGAACCTAGAAAAGATGACTTAAGTAACACATTAACTACAGCAATAAAAGATAATCTTCTTGCAGATGGTATTAGCATCCGTAAGCTAACTCCTTTAGAATATTTTAGATTACAGGGATTTAGTGATAATGACTATAAGCTATTAAGACAACATAGATTTTCTGATTCACAACTTTATAAGCTTATTGGCAATAGTATTGCAGTACCTGTTTTAGAATATATTTTCAAGGAGTTGTACAAGGAATATGTTAATTGAACGTGCTTGGGCAATGCCTAATAAAAATACATTTTCTATTAAACCAATTAAACAATTACTCATAGAAGAAGTAGATAACAAAAGTAATCTGTGGATAGATCCTTTTGCTAATAATAAGTGGGGTAATATAACAAATGATTTAAATCCAGAGTATGATACAGATTATCATTTAGATGCATTAGATTTTCTTATATATTTTGAAAATGAAAGTGTTGATGGAGTTTTATTTGATCCGCCTTACGCATCCCGTCAAGTGTCTGAATGTTATAAAGGATTTGGATATAAAGTAACAAATAAAACAACACAAGCATCTTTTTGGGGAAATCTTAAAAAGAAATAGCAAGAATAGTAAAGCCTGGTGGTAAAGTAATATCTTTTGGTTGGAATAGTGGAGGTATTGGGAAAACAAACGGATTTACCATTACAAGAATTTTATTAGTTGCTCACGGCGGGTGGCATAACGATACTATTTGTACAGTGGAGGTCAAGCAATGAATGCATGGAAACATTTTAAAAAGATATGTATACATAAATATTGGGTTGGATATTATTGTTTTAAGTGTGGGATATACTGGCAAGGTATTACACATGATTTGAGTAAATTTAGTCCTACTGAGTTCTTAGAGTCTGTAAAGTATTATCAAGGTAATAGATCTCCTTTAGAAGCATGTAAAGAACAAAAGGGGTACTCTGACGCATGGCTTCATCATAAAGGCAGAAACAAACACCATTATCAATACTGGACAGATGATTTTGATGATTATTATTCGGATAAAGGCGTAACACTAATTGAAATGCCATTTAAATATGCTTTAGAATTATTATGCGATTACTTAGGAGCTGCTAGAGCCTATTTAGGCAAAGACTTTTCCTATAAAAAGGAATGGAAATGGTGGTTAAATAAAAGAACAAATTGTGCCATGAATCCACATACAAAAGCATTTATAGATGCTTGCTTACATGAATTAGCTATTGATGAAGATGATGATATATTGTATGATAATCCATTTTTACAGACATTATACAATGATAGAAGTATAAAATTAGCGGAGGATGACTTATGATAACAGTAGGTTGGATTATACTTTTTGCAACAATGTGGGCTTGTGAAGATTTGTTTACAGCTATATTCTTTTGTATTGGATTAGCTTTAGTTTTAGGAGTAATATCATGAGTCATAAATTATTTATGTCTGCTTTAGTTGGTTCGCATAATTATAATCTTAACACTGAAACTTCTGATAAAGATTATAAAGTATTTGTGTTTCCTACTTTTGATGACCTTTATTATAAAAAGGAAATTGCTAAGTCAAAAACATCAGATTATTTGGATTATGAAGTACATGATATAAGAAAATTATCTCAATTATGGTGGAAAGCTAATATTAATTTCATTGAAGTCTTATTCAGTCAAAATATTAGATATCACATTGATGAAAACAATAATCTTGTACAATTTATAAAACAAAATAAAAATGAATTAGCTACAATGAATCTTCCATATCTTTATGATGCTTGCATGGGAATGAGTCTTAGAAAACAGAAGGATATGCTAATTGATAGCCCTGCTAGGCATAACAATATAGAAAAGTATGGTTATGATACAAAATCAGCTTGTCATGCTATCAGAGTACTAGATTTTCTAGTTAAATTAGTTCAATGTGACTTTTCTTTTGGTAAAGCTATTTGGTATAATAATGATGATATAAAAAGGGATTCACTTTTAGCTATTAAACGAGGTATGTATACTCTAGAAGAAATTAAATATATGATTGAAACGTGTACCAATAATGCTAATAATATTAAAGGCATTTATAAACAACAAAGTCCTAATACTAAGCTAAAAGAACAATTAGATGAGGTTGTTAAAGAACAATGTTACGAATTTATCAAGGAGATATAAAACTTGTTAAAAAAGAAATAGAAAAACTTTTTCGTAACTCTAAAGTTAGTAAATTAAAATTTAGTAAAAACATAATGAGTGAAAAATTTCATGGCTTATTCTACGAACCATCTCTTTTCTATTTTCTTTACGACAAAGAACTTTTCAAAGATAAAGACTCAATAGATAACTTTATTAAGTTTGCTGAAAGTACAGATTCTATTATTGTTTGTATTTTAGAAGAAGAACTAGACAAAAAAACAGTAGCTTATAAGAAATTAAAACAATACATAAAAGAAATAAACAATACAAAAACAAAGAAGGTAGATGAAAAGTCTGAAATATTAAAAGACTTAAGCTATATATACAATATAGACAATAGTAAATTTATTTCTACTCTTTTTGCGCTTTCTTATTCAAAATATAAACAATCAGCAGGATTTGTATTATCTTTAATTCTTACAGGAAGAATGAACAATGTAGAACTTGCTAAAAAATTATTTATTACACTATCGACAATGAGGTGAATTTTATGAATAAAGCCCCAACTTTTGCAACATTAGCATCAAGTAATCATTCAAAAAGTACACGAGAAGAAAATGATTTTTATGCTACAGAGCCTAAAGCTACAGAATTACTTCTTGAAGTAGAAAAGTTTAGTAAAGATATTTGGGAATGTGCAAATGGTAAATCTCATATTTCTAATGTTCTTGAAGCACATGGATATAGAGTATGGAAAACAGATATCATTGATCGTGGATATGAGGACGATATAGTAGACTTCTTAACTTCTAACATCAAGTTTAATGGTGATATTATTACTAATCCTCCATATGTATCTTGTGCATCTTTTGTAGAAAAAGCACTAGATTCAGTAGAAAAAGGACATAAAGTAGCTATGTTTGTAAAACTTCTTTTTCTTGAAGGTAAATCACGTAAAAAACTATTTACGGAAAATCCACCGAAAATAGTTTATGTGTCATCTTCTCGATTAAACTGTGCAAGAAATGGAGATTTTGAAAAATATAAATCTTCTTCTGTTGCATATGCATGGTTTGTTTGGGAAAAGGGATATAAAGGCAATACAGTTATTAAATGGATTAATTAAGAGGATAACAATATGCTAGAATTTTTATTATTATCTTTATGGCTTGCATTTTCATTGGGGTTATTTTTCTTAGTTGCAATAGCACTATATTTTATCCTTGGAGGAGATAATGATGCATAACTATTGGTTATCAGAAGGCGAAACAGTTAAGCATAGAAGATATGGTGAAGGAATTATTGTTAAAGCTAACAATATAGATCAATGTTGGGCTTTTCAAAATTTAAAAACAAGTGAAATTACTATTTTAGATGAAAATGATCTTCCTAATATGGAGTTGATTTCAAAATGATTAAATTAGATATAGCTAATAAACATCGTAAAAAGTATGTAGCTTTTGCAATATCTGCAAATAATATAGAACATATTATTGCAAGTGATACAAAAACAAAATTACTTAAATTTCTTTCTTGTAATAACAATATATTTGAAGATTTCTATATTTTTAATCAAAAAGGGAATTTGGTTGAGGCTTATCAATATAAACAATACAATCTTTCAGATTTGACTAATGAACAAATGTCCTCTCCATATAAACAAATAAAATTTTAATATTTTTCAAAATAGCCCTTGACAATAGGGCTTTTTGGCGTTATAATATAATCAACCAATAAGGAATTGGGAAATATTTATTGAAAGGAGAAGGTAATATGATTAAGGAAAAAGATATTGTTCTCCACAACAATACCTTTGCAAGAGTTGTCTTTCTATGGCGAAATAAAGCTGTCATTATGAAAGGCAAATATATCTTTGAAGTCGCTAAGAAGGAATTAACGCCTCTAAATCCTGATGTCATTGATGTGACATTTAATTTACTTCTTAACGACCTTAGATACGTGGCGTAAAACAATTTAAGTCAAGCAATCAATACGCTTGGGGCGTTCACCTTGTTTGTTTTGACAGTACACCTTAAGAGCAGGGCATATGAGCCTTGCCTTTTGTGTTTTTTGGAGGTATTAAATGTACGAAATTAACATTACTAATTCTACTGAAACACAAGAAGATATTATTTTTGAGTATATTAAAGTAACAATAGTAGATAAAACAATAGAAGAAATAAGAACAATTAGATTTTGTAATAGTGTACAAGAGGTTGCTGAATACGTAAATAAATTTGCTAATTATTTATTTAATACAAAAGAATTTGAAGGTAAACTTCTAAGAATTACTTATCTTGGAGATGTTGGATTATGTACGTTCTAAAAAATAAATTAACTAATAAATATTTGTGTGTTAATAAACATAGCGCAAATGTATGGAGTAGAGATATTGAATTTGCTACAGTATTTATGACTTTGCAAGAGGCTAACGTGGCATTGAACCTATACTATGGAGAGCCAATTGAGATTGTACCTATATAATAGCATCTTTAATTTTTTATGTCAATAGGTAAATGCAAAAAATTTCCTATTGACATTTTTTATTTTCTGTGGTATAGTACATATAGGAATTAAGAGAATTGAGAGGGATAAGAATTATGAGAAAAACCTTAATTGCTTTGGCACTTGCCACCGCTGTATCTAATGTAGCTTTTGCTAATCCATTTCAAGAAACTACCTATTATAAGGATAGTTTTGTACGGGTTAATAATGAACATGACCGAACAGAAGTATTGCTAGATATTACTAATTGTACTAAGCATAAGTATTCAACCTTTACAGAATATAATGGTAAAGTACATTTTGTAGATGGAGTTAAAGACGTTACCATTAGATTTTTTAAAGGAAAAGAAGATGATTGGGCTATCATTAAATATGACGATGAAGAATTCTTTAATGAACTTAGGGTAGACGATCCTATGCTTGTTAATCTGTATTATTTTATGAATGATTTTGCAAAGGAAGTGTAATTATGAAAGTTAAAGAACTTTTAAATCTTTTAAAAAGTATGCCTAAAGAGAGTCAGATAAAAGTATTTTCTCCAAGTACTAAAGTAGTAGATAGAGAAGTACAATATCATATAATAGAAGATTTAAAACAAACAGGTGATCAAGTATTGCTTTTTTGTAAGGAAGAGAAGAAGAAAAAAGCCTATGAAGTACATTGGGTATGTAATTATATGGAACAAGATAATGTACATGGCACGTTTCCTACATTAGAAGAGGCACAAGATTCTGTACGTGATTGGTGGAAGAAACATGATTTTAAACCTCATTATGTAAGACAATGGACAAGCGATAACGTAACAATATGGGATTATGGATCTCATACGTGTTTCTATCATTTTGTGGAGGTGGAAAATAATGCAGACTAAACAATTGCCTTATGATCTTAGAATGTATCTTTGTGAAGATATATGTAAACTAGCTAATAACCTCTCTAGTTTAGATAATGATTGGAAAAGGACTTTTGAGGACTTGTTTAATGATTATGTACCATTATTTGTAAAAAATAATGAGTCCGATTGCTTTAACTTTCATATGAATGAAATTAAACATTATTTGAGTGGTATTTATGACGAAGGTACTAGACCTAAGTCTTTTACACAGTTATTAGATATGGCATTAGACACATATTTATGTGAAAAAGTTATTATCAATATTGACATTGTAGCCTACAATTTCCTTATTAATTATGTTAATACCAATAATCTTAATAAAAGAGTTAGTTATGATATGATAGAAACTATTGCACATAGTGCTAATGAGTATACTTCTCCGCAAGAATTAGTTGATAATCTTCATTCATTCTTAGAAGATTAATATTTAGGCAGGATTTCCTGCCTTTTTCTATGAGGTGATTAACTTGATAAAATACTGTGTAAAACAAATTGATAATGATAATACATATCTATATGTAGCTGAAAATAAGCAAGATGCTATTTCTTTCTATAATAATAAGAAGTTACCTAATAGCATGGTGATCAGTTTAAATGATTATATTATAGAGATTTTAAAAAATAAATGGAAAGTTGAAAAAGCCTATTGACATTATTCTTTAATCGTGTTATACTTTAGGTACAGTAAAGAAAGGAAGTGCTTACAATGCTCAGTAAGAAAGAAGTAGTTAAAAGACAAGACATTAGGAAGTTGTATTCTATGTTTGATATTAAATATTATCACGATAGGTTATACACACTTTGTTGGGATGAGGATTATTGTGCAATAGATGCCCTTAATGAAGTAGGAGATATTTTTGCTGATGATATTTTACGCAATAATAATCTATATACAGCTTTAGATGCAATTGATACTTATGTGGCAGAAGCAATGAAAAGTAAAAATTGGGAATATGATAATTTATATGATATTTGTCATCTTTCGTTAGAATATGTTTTTGATGAATACATTGGTGTTGACATTATTAAAAATATGGTGTATAATGATTGTGTTGAGGTTGTAAGAGAAAATGATCTTGATATATCACAAGAGGAACTTGAAGGCTTGTGTACTAGGCTATTTGATTATTCATATGCTTATAGAGAGACATTTTATAACCTTAGAAGATACTTAAAAGTAAGATATGGAGAAAGTAAACTTGCTAAAGGTTTATCTAAACAACTTAATTTAAATATTGGTGATACTTTCATGGTTGGACATTTACCACAAAAGTTTACACTTACCAATAAAGGTATTGCAACTAAAGGAGAGCTAATTAATCAGCAACATCTTCTTTGCATTCTTTTTGGTGACTATGAAATTAGAAAGGTGGAAAAATAATGACTACACAAGAAAACATTGCAAAACATTTAGGGTTAAATCTTAATGAACCATTTAAAATTGATAAACTTAGTCATACTACACTACATGTAGATCCTAATTTGGGAGTAGTAACACAAGATGGCGATAGACTTTCTAATGTAATGTTACAAGAACTTTTCTTCGGCAATTGTAAGATTACTAAAGTAGAGAAAAGAAAATTTAGCATTCCTTTAAGAGGATATCAAGTTGAGGACAATTATCTTAAAAGAGAAATACTAAAAGCATGTGCTGAATTAGAAAAATTTAATGAAGAGTCTATTTGTTATGGGGAATCTATTTTAAATTCAGCACAACTTATTGCGGAAATAAATCGTACTAATTTAAAATATATGTATCAGTTTGAAAAGTATTTTGACCTTGCATTTAAGGAAACTGATTATTTTGATGAAGTACATTCTTTGCAAGACATAAATAAAGCAGGACTTACTTATGCTATTGAATGTATTATTCAAACTCAATGTTTAACTAATATTATATTCAATATGCTTGCTAATTACGTAGATCGTGTTGGTTTAGATACTGTTATGCAGGATAAAGAAATTGAGGATATTATTGAAGATATTGCAGTTAATATGTATATAGCCGATACGCCTAAAATTTTGATTGAATGTCTTAAAGAAAGGACGAAAGGAAATGGACAAAATAGCGAAAATTCTAACTGAACTTGGCATTGACTTTTTTACTAATGGTTATCAAGTTTGGTTACTTAACGGAAAACAAATTCGTATTACTAATAGTTATGTATATTTTGGCTATCCTAAGTCACGTAAGGAATCTTGCCTTTCTTTAACTAATCCTATGCTTAAATCATGGATTAGAAATTTTATTGGAGGAAACTGATAATGCATAGAATAAAAGAGTTATTAGATATTTATCATGCTGAATATATTATAGAAAACAATAAATTTTATTTACAGGATTACGGAGATGTTTGGGGAGTTATTGAAGTAGATGAAGATTTTGCTTATTTTTACTATAGTAATTCTGTGTGTAAAGTAAGTCTTAATGATACTTTATTGGGTAAATATGTAGACAAATATCTTTTAGGTTTTGTTGACGATTTTATAAAATTTGTGGAGGGATAACAAATGACTATCAAAGAAATTACTTATCAAGCTAGGAGAGATTTTAAAGCTATTTTTACTTGTTCTGCTTGCGGTTATGAGGAAGAACGTTGGGGTTATGATGATGATAATTTCCATAGAAATGTAGTACCTAAAATACAATGCCCTCATTGTGGATTATCAGAAGAAGATTTAGGTACTGACTATAGACCTATGGGAACAAAGTATGCGGATGGTGTACAAGTATGAGAATTAAAACAGTAATACATAGGAATTCTAATGCGGTTATTGCTACTTTTGAATGTCCTAATTGCGGTTGTACTGCTGATAGATGGTCAAATGACGATAAAAATTTACAAGACTCTATTAAATGCCCTAATTGCGGTAAGTCTGAAAAAGATATTAAGAAGTAATTTAATGCAGGGAACTTTCCCTGCTTTTTATTTTTTTTTCAAAAACCTATTGACATTACTTTTAGTCTGTGATATACTTTAAGTACAGTAAAGGAGAGATGAACATGATTTACACAGTTTATGCTAGGGAAGATGATATGACATTCATTATGGAAAGAACTGAAAATACTCTTAGCGTGATTGGTTTTTATTTTGGTGAACCTAATAAAGATGATACTGAATTTTATAGACATAAAAGTTTAATGGCAGTTTTTGCGGAGGATATTAAAAATGACTAAACAAGAAATGTATAAAGAAGTTACACTTGAAGTACATAGATTAAGAAATGAACTTGTTGAACATGGATTTAATGTTTATCCTATTAGAAGTGTAAAATTGTCTACAAGATGTACTAGAAGATTTGGATTGTGTACTTATCATAGAAATAGACATGGGGATATTGCAGAAGTCACAATAACTATTTCTGATATTTGTTTTCATAGTACAGAAAATTGCTTGCGTGACACTATTTTGCACGAACTATGCCATGCTATGCCTAATGGACAGAATCATAGAGCAGGTTTTCAGAACTATGCTAGAAAGGTGATGCGACTCTATGAAAATTGTCATGTTGGTACACATACTACTCGTGAAGAATCTGAAAAGAAAAATGAATATATTAAATCTATTGGTAGATACAGAGATTATAAATATAAAGTAACTTGTAATGGTTGTGGACATAGTTATTATTATAAAAAAGAAACTAGACTTATTAAACTTCTTAAAGCACATAAATCTACTGATACTTGGCATTGTATTAAGTGTAAACATAATAAATTTAAGTTGGAGATATTGCAATAAATTGGGAAAATTATAATAAAAAAAAAAAATGAAGGAGGAATTTATTATGGGTTGGACAGGTACACACTTTTATAAAGACATTAAAACTGTAGCTGATAAAAAGGAGGCACTAGATCTAGAATTTAAAGATAGTGTTATTGCAAGTGCTATTGTTAATAATGTCTACTATTCTGCTATGCGTAGACATGATGGTAAGATTTTTGCAATGGTTACTTTAATTAATGTGGATAATTCAGATTATTTTAATCTGCATTATAAAGACATGGATGAATCTATGTGTCCTTGTTACTATGATTGTCCTAAATATATCATGAAACTTCTTAGTGATACTGAATATGAATATGCAAAAGAGTGGCGTGAAAGAGTAAAAAAGGCACACAGTAAGCCTAAAATAAATATTAAAGTAGGAGATAAAGTTAAATTTGATACGCCTATTACGTTTGAAGATGGTCATACTATTGATACTTTTACTGTAGCTAAATATTATAGACGTTTTGTGTTTGAGAGTGAAGGTAAATTATACCGCATTCCAAAATATAAAGATAAAAAATTTGAAATTATATATTGACATTATTTTTTATCTGTGTTATAGTATAAACATAAGGAGGAAATAAAAAAATGATTAGTAAGGTGATTATGTGTTTAGCTATATTGTTTGCATTGATTGGTGAATATAAATATAATTTCTACTACGAGGATTTACTTATTATGCTTATGCTTGTAGCTATTTATTTTAAGAAAGAAGGTAAGAAAAATGAATCTCTTTGACAATGGTTGTTATATGTGGGATGGTCTAGTTTTAGGCATGGCTAGAGCACTAATTAGTGAAGCCCAAAATAATTTAGAGGATGACGATTGTCATATTTATGATAGTATCTTGTATAAGATTGATGAAACCTGTATTGATACACAAGCGGTTGATCTTCTTGTACATACTGCAAGAGCGTATTGTGAAGCAGGACTTCTTTGTAATGAGTATGAAGAAGATAAACAAGAAGAAGGTTTTGACCTTTTCTATGACCTTTATTTGGGCAATAAGCACCACTTATTGCAGGATAATGATAATGCTAATAAATTTTATGATAAATATCAGAAAATTTTTGAGAGAACGCCTAATATTGGTGAATCTGTAGATGGTGATATTAGAGTATTTTTTGAATAAATCTATTGACAAGACTTTGAAGATATGGTAATATATGATCAAACGAAAGGAGAAATACTTATGAAACTTAGAATTGCCGTAACAGGTATTGCAGAGATTGAAGTACCTAAAGAGTTGGAAAATGAAGATATTGACACTATTTGGGATGAATTGCAAGATAACGTATCGGATATTGATTGTGGAGAACTTTATAACATTGATAGTGAGCCTTTTGATTTAGAGGAGGAATAAGTATATGAAAATGTTACTTAAAATGGATGCTTACATTGATGTACCTAAAGAACTTCAAGGAGAATCTATGGAATATATTTTAGATGTTCTTGCACCTAAAATGGATTTAGGAGATTTTTATAATATTAATGCTGAACCTGTTGCTTTATTTGAGGAGGAAGACGATGAGCCTTAAATCATTTAGTCAGATTTGGGAGGAACTTGCTGATATACCTTTTGATGAGATTGATGGAGAACTTTATCTTGCAGAAGATTGGTATTTTTTCACTAAAGGTACTTCAAGAGAAGATGTTTGGCATGGCTTAGAAGAGTTGTATGGTGTAGCTATAGGAGATTTATTATGAATATGAAAGATATTTACGATGAATATGTAGAAGACTGTAAAGATAAACCTGTTGATTATCAAGAATGGTTACATAGTGAGTTTGCAGAACTTCTTAATAAGAATCTTTCTGATTATGAAAAGTGTCTTATATATAATGAGTATGCTGATTTTAAAGGTATGCTTATGTGGGATGATATTGAATCCCTAAATGATATTGAGGATAATTTCTTACACCTCTATAGTCTAATTAGTAATAGTAAATTTAACGAGCGTGAAGATATTATCATTGAGGAAAATTTTGAAATTGTTTCCTATACTTATGAACATTTTGTTGATGAGTATTGGAATATTAATGACATTGTAGAGTATATTAGTGAAAGGGGAGTAGAAAATATAATAAATAGTGAAATAATCCTTGACAATGTATAAAAGATGTGTTAATATATAAACATAAGGAGGTGATAACATGAAAATCTATAATGTAGTCTATAATTATCATGGGCATATTGAGGTCTATCCTTGTGTTAATGAGAAGGTAGCTTTAATGAAGGTGAGAGAACTTTCACTACAGGCATTAACCTATGAGGGCATTGAAGACGCAGATGAAATCTTAGATGATAGCTATTACTCTAGTGTTTATAATAATGATAGTATAGAATTTACACTACAGTTTGATCAAAGGTCATTTATATTAGATACTGACTTTACTAACATTGCACATATTTATGTTGATGAGAAGGAAGTGACTAAATAATGATCATACTAGAGTTTATCGCGTTTTCAGTAGGTGCGATCTTTACTTTTGCCTTATGGATCGGAATTGAAATCTTAGAAAAAATTAAAAATTAACTATTGACAAGACTTCAAAAGTGTGGTAAGATATAATCAAGATAAAGGAAAGGAGAGATAATCATGACACTATTACCGATTGTCTTATTGGTAAGTTTTGTAAGTTATATGCTTTATAAAACTGTAAAAACTCTTGAAAATATTGCTTGACAAGCAATGAGAAGTGTGGTAAACTTAAAGCACAAAAGATGTTAAGGATTTAAGAAAAGGAGAATGTAAAATGGAAAATGTAGTATTTGGTCAGAATGTTAATGGTAACGAAGTTAAGGAAGTTAAGGAGGAAAAAGCAATGAGCACTATGGAAAATGTTAATGTAGCTAATGAGGAGGAAAAAGCAATGAATGAGGAAGTTAAAGCAGTAGATAATCATGAGGGTAAGGTAAAGCGTTTCTGTACTGAATGTGGGTCAGTTATGTGGTTGGATTCTTCTTCGAGCAGACAGACTATTTGCCCGTCTTGCCGTGAAGCTAAGAAAAAAGCACAGGCTGAGAAAGCCCACATTGCAGCACAAAAAAGAAAAGCTGAGTTGGGACTTGTGACTATGAATGTGTCTATGTACGAGTCCACAAAAGTTATTTTGAAATCTAAAGCTAAAGAAAAAGGTATGAGTATTGCAGACTTCTTGAAAGAACTTCTTGAGGATAGTGCTGAACCTATTAAACAGGAAAACGAAATTGCATAACCATTAGGCTAGGGCTTTTGTCCTAGCCTTTTTAATTTAAAATAATTCTTGACATTGAAAGTTTTTTATGGTATACTAAAAGTAAAAAAAAATAATAGGAAGGTGGTAGAATTGTCAGTATGTTATGTAGATTTAGATGGGGAAAAGGTATCGCAAGCAGAATATTGTAGAAGATTAGGTTATAGCTATAATGCTATACAAGGAATAATGCATAGGTATAATATTTCTTTTGAAGAAGCGGTTGAGGAATATCTAAAACCTAAAAATGAAAGAAAATGGGCTAAAAGAGTTTCTAAGGATAAGCGATTTTATAATATATGGTGGCAAATGATGGATAGGTGTTACAATCCTAAGAATCCATCTTATCCTAAATATGGAGGAAGAAAACCTAAATCTATACAAGTATGCGATAGATGGCAGGATTATTTTAACTTTGAAGATGATATGTATGATAAATATATAAAACATTGTGAGGAATATAGCGTTAAGCAGACTACTATAGATAGATTTCCCAATAAATTAGGAAATTATGAACCTAGTAATACTAGGTGGGCAACATATAAAGAGCAAGCCAATAATAAAACTGATAATCATATGATAACAAATGATTTGAACTTAATGCAATTTTGTGAAAAACATAATTTATCGTATAGGCTTATTTGTCGTAGACTATATGATGGTTGGACATTAGAAGAATCTATCTATCCATCTTTAAGAGATAATCATAAAATATTTGCTCCTACAGGCGAAAATTTAGATGAACTTGCTAAAAGATTAAATGTATGTGTAAGCACTCTAAAATCTAGGTATAATAGAGGTTGGGAGTGGAATAAAATAATTAATACTCCTATACAAGAAAAGATACTAGCACCTACAGGAGAAACATTACATGAACTTAGTGAAAAGATAGGTGTGCCATATAATGCCCTAAAAGCTAGATATGAAAATGGTTGGGATTGGAATAAAATAGTTAATACTCCTTTTGGTGGAGATATTGCTCATGCTCCTACAGGTGAAACTATATTAGAGGTTGCTAAAAGGTTAGGTATGTGTCAGAGTACCATAAGAAGAAGATTAAAACGTGGTTGGACTTGGGATATGATATTTGACATACCTAATTTTATAACCTTTCCTACAGGCGAAACTGTAGCACAAATAGCTAGACGATTATCTGTATCTACAGATAGTATCTACAGAAGATTAAAAGATGGGTATTCTTGGGAAGAAATTGAAGCTAATCCATGTAAACGAAGAAAAAATATTATATGTCCTATTACAGGTGAAACTTTAAAAGAGCTTAGTGATAGATTATGCGTTCCTGTAAAAACTTTATCTACTCGTTATTATAAAGGTTGGTCATGGGATGAAATACTTAACCCTTCACTTAGAAAAAAGAAATAAGCATAGAAGACTGAGAATTATTCTCAGTCTTTTTATTTTAAAAACCTATTGACACTACTACTCCCTTATAGTATAATGAATATAGTAAATATGAAGGGAGCAATTTATAAAATGGAAAATGGTATTGTTTTAACTTGTTTTGTAGGGGATTGGCTTGATTTTAGAAGTGCTTACCCTAACTCTATAGAGGTTGATACTGCAAAATTTAAAATTTATGATGGTGTGTTTAATCTTAAATGGAATGAGTTATCTGAAAATATTACTGAATTTTTCAGTAAGCGTAATAGTATTATTACATGCATTAAAGATAGTAAAATAACTTATCAAAAACCTTATGGTTCATTTGATAATTTGATTATTTATTCTCCTGCCCTTAAGGATAATGAAATTGTATTTACAGAAAAGGAAGTGTGCTAAAATGATTTACAAAGAAATTGAAAATGCTTACGCGAATGATTCATATCATACTAACATTCAAGACTATTTAAAAGATAATCATGACACTATTTTTTATAAAAATAAAATTCAACATGAGAATCCCTTTGTATGTGGTGTAGCCTATGGTATGGTAAAGGCACTTATCAATAGTAATATATGTACTGAGGAACTTCCTGTATGGCTTGATGAGTATATAAAAAAGAATAAAGATAAATTTATTACTTGTGTAGATGATTCTGCTTTTAAATGGGCTAAAGATTTTGCTAAACTTGCTAAAAAGCATGTGAGTGTTAATTGTAATAGCTTTGCTATTGGAGAAGACCTTTTTCTTGATTTTTTCCATAGCGAATATACTTTTGATCCGAAAGAAGAAGACAAGGTATTTGTATCATTAAATAACGTTGCAGTAACTATAGACGAAAATCTTAAAGGAAATCTTGCAATTTTTCTTGAATAACTATTGACATTACTTTCCAAACGTGCTATAATTTAAGTACAGTAAAGAGAGGAGAGATAATGATGAGAGTAGATAATAATAAGTTATATAACATTTTACGTGATTATGCCACTAAATATGCTGAAATTAGGGAGTATCAAAAAGCATGGGATTCCTTATATCATTTAGGGCACAATGAAACTGTAGAAAGACACTATAATGATTATGATAATAAACTTAAAATCGCTAAAGAAACTTTCTATGCTATAAAGAGTGTTTGTGAATTACAAGAAGATGAGGAAAAAGAAATTAATGAGATTCTTCACTTTAAACTTGATAGTCACGAAACTTTAAGACTACTTACTTATTGGTTACGAGATATGGAGTATGCAGAAGAATTTTTTAACTCTAGTTATTAAGAGGAATATTAAATGTAGAATATAAAAATTTATTTAGAAGATATGAAGGAGTGATTTTAAATGGCTAAGATTAGCGATGTAGTTATTACTTGTTATAAAAAAGACTGGGAAGCATTTGCTATTGATAATGCCTATAACCCGTTTGTAAAGTGTGCTAAAATATCTGAATATCCATCTACTGACCTTGTTAATGTTAGTTGGGAATTTATAAAGTGGTATACTAAAGATATTTATATTGACGAAATTATAGATTACTTCAATAACCATGATTTTCTTCTTACCACTTTAGATGAGGATAATAATGTTTTTCAGCAAGACCATGTATCTGATGATAGTATGATATCTGAATTTTGGGATTATGCACCACAAGTTAAGTTAGTTGTGTAAGGAGGAATTAGAAAATGTCTTATTTAAAAGTTAATGCAGTTGTTAATAATAACGAAAATGATGTGCTTGATGTTCAAGGTAATATGAGTCCACAAGAAATTACTGATATTTTCTTTAATATTCTTAGTCATATGCTTAAATTCGATAATGAAGATGAGGTATTTACACTTCTTCACATGCTTATTATGTCGCATATAGAGGAGGAAGAATAACTTGCAGGTTATGATGTTTGAAAATGAAAAGTTTTCTTATGATAATATTGAAAAAAGAATTTTTGTAGATAATTATGATAGGGGAACTAGAGCAGTATTTCATATTGAAAATGGCAGTATTGTTCAGAAAACTAAAACAGGGTGTAATACCGAAGGGCTTAAACTCATGTACAAATTATATGTTTTAGCATAAAAGGAGAGATATGTGATGGAAATTAGATATAATGGAAAAAGTATTTCATTAGAGGACGCTATTGAGGATGTTATTGATGAGCACTTTGGTGGAAATGAAGATTTAATTATGCTTTTTACTATAGCAATGCATGACTATGTTTCACGTGCAACACAAAAATAAATTGTTTCACGTGCAACTTTAAAATAAAGGTGTTGATTGATAGGAGATAGCTATAATGATTATTAAAGATAAATATGTAAATGATTTAAATGATTTTCATGATCTTATTAAGGAAGATTATGGCGAAGAAACTGCTGATTTTCTTGTAGAACTTGTTGGTGAAAGAATTGCACAAGAAACTAATAGACTTAAAGAGTATATTGAAATCTATTCTAAAGGGTTTGAACAAGCACTATTCCATAAAGAGTTTCATGAAAGAGTAAGTGGAAATATCTTTGACCAATTAGATAGTGAAGATATTATTAAAGCAGAAGTATTAAATTATAGAATATATAGGGATTATGATCATCCTAATTGGTATGCGAGAACTGAAAGTGGGGTTGATATTCTTGATAAAGCAAGTTAAGTATTGCGTTATGTGTGGAGAAGAATTTGAAGCAACACACGGCAACCAAAAGTTATGTAAAGATTGTAAAATTAAAAGAGTAGAAGAACGTAGAAAGAATAACATAAATAAAACTAATTCGAGAAGCAAGGAATTAGGAATTAGAACTACACTTCTATATTCAAAAGACATTGAATTATTAAAAAGCATAAAAGAGCATAAAGAAACCATTGCAGATGCTTTTCATAAAATATTAGAAATTTATTTAGAGAAGAAGGGGCAATAATAATGGAAACTTTAACTACTTACACTATTGATGAATTATCTAGCGAATCACAAGCTATTGCAATTGAAAATGTAAAAAATTCTACTTCGTATAATGCACATTATAGTGCAGAATATAATGCTTTTACGGATAGAGTATATGGAGAAGAAAGTAATGAACTCTTAGAAGCTAGTGAAGCATATACCATTACTGATACAGATATTCTTATTCGTTCTGTATATGAAGATGATAATGTAGACTTAGAAAGACTTTATTATTATCGCATATTAGATGATGTGTCAGTCTATGAAAATCAAACCTTTACTGTAAAGGTTAATTATGATACCGAACCTATTAGAGAACTTGTAAATACTTTTCAAGAAGATATTAAAACATGGGCTAATGGTGTATTTGATACTATTACTAGTAGACAAGAAGAATTTACAAAAGAATTTTTCTCTGATTATACTGTAGCACAATATATTCGTGAAAATAATTATATCTTTACAGAAAGTGGGCAAAGAATTTACTATTGACACTACTTTTTATCTATGATATAATGTAAGCATAGTAAGGGAGGTGCTAAAATGTTACTAGATAATAGTCAGATTAACTTCTTAAAAGGTTATATTTGTAACATTAACTTTGATCATGAACTTCATGGGGCTGAAATGGCTTTACGTATGATTGGGGTAAAAAGTAGTCAAATTGATGAACTTTTTAGTGCTAAATTAACTGAATTAAAAGAAAGAAAACATTACCGAAAGGGGAATAAAAAATGTTTAGCAAAGAACTTCAAGAAAGATTAAACGAAATGAAGGAGATTAATGCTCTTTACAAAGAAGTAATTGAAGATTTAATAGATTATGATGAAGATATACCTTTTGATGATAATACAATGAGTGATAAAGACCTCTATGATAAAGTCAACAATATTGCTTCTCATGGTTGTGCTAGTGGTACAGTACCCTCTATGATTTATTATAAAGATACTGTAAAATTCTATGAACGCCATAAATATATTATCAACGAATATCTTAGTGAACTTTGGCAGAATACAGGTTGTGAAAGCATTAAAGAAATCTTTAGGGACTTTGATGATGATGACCTTCTTTGCCTTGATGTTCACAATCAAAATTTGTTGGCATGGTTTGGATTTGAGTATGTAAATTCAGATATAGTCACTATGATGGAGGAAATGTAATATGGACATGGTATATGCTGTAATGTATGGAGATGAAGTTTGTTTCATTACTGATAATGAGCACGATATGCTTAAGTATTTAGACCTTACGCCTAATACAGGGTATAGTCATGAAGGATTTATTAAAGAAAAAGGTATTGATGCTTATACATGGCTTGATAATGGGCATATTATCGATGAACTTACAGAATTTCTTAAAGATGATTATTATGTGACTCAATTTCATCTTAATTATGATTATAGGCATGATTCTCCCTATTTTTTGAAGGAGATTAAGTAAAATTAGCAGGGAGAAATCCCTGCTTTTTTAATATTTACCTATTGACATTATTTTAGATTTATGCTAATATATAACTATAGAAAGGAGATAGATATGGATAAGATAGTAATGACTGCAAAAGATGTATCTGAAATACATAAATGGGCTAATGCTAATGAAGTAAGTACAGACATTAACATACCATTTAATAAAGTAGAACTTATTTTAGATGAAGGATATTCACTTAAATGTTATAATAAAGGAACTTATGTAAATATATTTATCCTTGTAGATAATATAAATAGGGGTTATTTTAGATTTGATCGCAATACACTAAAGGTTATTAAGAATAAAATTATTGGCAAAGAAAACTTAAAAGAAGAACACTTTAAAGCGTGGATAGCACAATATTTATATACTATGGCATATATAACTGAATATAAACCTGTATTAGAGCCTAAAGAAGTAAGAAAGCCTATTAAAAAGCATAGAAGAAGTCATAAAACTGAAAGTAATGTTACTTATCTATTTAATAGGCATTATATAACTAATCCTAGTACTACATATAAAAAGCATAAACCTTGTGAATATGCTTTTAAGGTAAGGGGGCATTATAGACACCTTAAAAATGGTAAGAAAATTTGGGTAAGAGAATATACTAAAGGCAAAGGAAAAGTAAAAGGAAAGGAGTATAAATTATGAATGAGAGAGTAAAAAATCAAATTGAACTTGTATGGAAAAGTAGGAAGGTAGATATGTTATCGCATAAATCAGTACAGATGTATGCATTTAGTAAAGGCTATTATCAATTAGTAAATTTTATTGCTGAAAATGAGAACGCTTATCTTAGATATATTTTTGCAGAAAACCTATTGACATAAGCCTTAGTATGTAGTATACTATAAGCATAGGGAGAAAACTTCTATTAAAAGGAGAGATTTAAGATGAGATATGTAACGATTTATAATTTTGAAGAACTTAGCGAAAAGGCTAAAAAGAATGCTATTGATAATGTAAGAAATAAATACACTAATGACCAAATTCCTTGGGCAGATGAAAATACTAATAGTATTAAAGCCATTGCAGAGGCAATGAATTGTGACTATGATATTGATAGTTATAATCATGTAAGTATGTGCTTTAATAATGAGTATGCAGAAGAAATACTTATTTTAGAAGGTAAAAGGGCATATGCCTATATATGGAATAACTTTATTGAACCTAATATTAAACCTAAATATATTTGTGGGTGTAAAATTAATGATAAACTCCATTATAAATGTGTAAGCAAAGATTCCATAAATTATTATAGCAAAGTAACTAAAGAATTTAATTGTCCATTTACTGGTTATTGTGCTGATATGTTATTATGGGATGCATGGGAAAGTTTTAAAAAGGATTTTACTAAAGATACTAGTGTAGTTAATTTTATTAGCGAAGTAGAATATACTATAGGTAAATTTTTAGATGATGAAGATGATTATTACTATAGTGATGATTATATTAAAGATATAGCAGATGGACTTGAATTTACTGAGAAAGGAGAAATTTACTAATGCAAGCCGTACACATGACTAATCATAAAGGAATGATTAGTAGAAATAACATATTAATCAAGGATAGTAGAGGTAATGTATTTCTTCAAAGTTATGGGGAGATTGTAGCTATTAAACATAATGGAGTAATTTATATAAAAGAAAGCGGAAAAGAAAGGAGTGCAAGCACTTCAAGATATATAGGATATTTTATAAAAGATACCATTTTAAAGGTAGAGACATTAAAAGATGAAAATTTTCTTAAATTGGAGGCTACAATATGATATATTATAGAGGATATGACGGCAGAATAATCAATTTTAATTTAAAGGGGCATTTTTATATAGCTAAAGGAGAGATATTTACAGAAAAGGAATTAAAGCATAAAAGGATAAATAAGCTAGGGTTAGAGCGTATAGAAACGCCTAAACACAATACATATAAACTTTTTGGGGAAAGATATGTAATAGACGAAAGGAAGGTAAGAAAATGATTTTAGATGATATGAAGATTAAATATAAAAAGCAAGGAACAGGTTATTATGTAATAGGCAAAGGAAAAGAAATATGTATAGATGAAGATACCATATACTTTTATTGTGGCAATGTAATAGTAAAAAAGAGTTTAAGTCAAAAGACTATAAAAAGGATATTAAAAGCCTATATTCGCGGAAAGAAAATAGAAAAAGGAGAGTGGTAATATGATATTAGATAAAGAAATAGAACAAGAGGTATTAAATACAAAAATGACAAATTTTGGCAATAGGTATTTATTAAAGAAATTTTTAGAAAAATATGAAATAGAATACAGTAAAGCAAGATTAAATAGAATAGATATAAGGAAGGTAGAAACCATAGAAGATCTATTGAAGAAAATTTAAAATCGGCGGGAGAAATTCAAAAAGAAGAGAGGGTTTCTCCTTTCTTTATATTAATGTATATATAAGAAAAAAGGTTAAAATTCGCGATAGAAAAAAGAAGAAAAAAGGGTACTTGACAAGTCTATTAAAATGTGTTAAAATAGAAGAAAACACTTATAATAGGAGTTGAAATAAATGTCTAAGAAATATTTAATAAATTGTGACGGAGAAGTGGTTTCAGTAATGGAATACTGTAAAAGAAAAGGACTCAATTTTAATGCTATAGCTTGTACTAAATATAGAACTAAAAAGAGTTATGAAGAAGTAATAGCTATGTATGAGAATGGTGAAATTAAATATGATAACAAAAAAGGTTCTAGTAAGTTTAAGGATAAGCGATTAAGAAGAATATGGCGTGGAATAGTAAATAGGTGTAACAACCCTAATTGTAATGCTTATAAAGATTATGGGGGGAGAGGAATAAAGTTATCCGAAGAATGGTCAGACTATTTTAAATTTGAAGAAGATATGTATGAATCTTACATAGAGCATGTAGAGAAGTATGGAGAAAAAGATACTACTATAGATAGGGTTAATGTAGATGGTAATTATTGTTTAGAAAATTGTCGGTGGGCAACATGGGAAGAACAAGCAAGGAATAAGAGGTTATCTATAAGAGTAGATAATAATGAACCTTTAAAAGATTATTGTGAAAAAAATGAGTTAGAATATGATTTAATTAAAGACAGATTACATAGAGGATATACTTTAGAAGAAGCAGAAAATAAACCAAAGAGAACTAATGATAGTTTAATAGGAACTATTGTAGGTGATTTATTAGTATTAGAAAGAATAGATTATAGATATGCTAAATGTAAGTGCTTAATTTGTGGAGAAGAAATAGAAAAAAGATGGGAGCAGTTAAAGAAAAATTACCCAACTTGTAATTGTAGAAAAGGAAAGAAAATAAATATAGGAGAAAATAATTATACTTATTTAGAATTGGCAGGTATATATAGATTTAGTTATCACACTGCTTTTAGATATGTAAATGAAGATAAATATAAAGACCGTTTAAAGGATTTAGAGAATGTAACTAGAGAAGAATGGTTACAAATGATAATACAGGTGCATAAAGATGAATATTTTCAAAAAATCGCGGCAGAAGAAAAGGAAAGAGAGGATAAAGGTAATGCTAGAATAAAATTTTATTATAATAAGGAGTATATAAGTCTATATAAATTAGCTAAATTAAAAAATATAAACTATAATAAATTAGTAAATATAAAATATAATACTAATAAAGAGTATATAGATATATTAAAAGATGAGTTTAATATAAATGTGGAATATATAGATTATAAATATGTGGTAAAATAAATATTGTTTATGCGAATAATAAAGGGGATTTTTTGATGGGTAAATTCTACTCGCCCTTTCACTATACAATACAATAGCAACAACAAATATCGGTAATTACAAAGATGTTGCACGTGAAACACAATACAATATCATTTTCTGATAGTTAGAAAATTCTTAAATTGCATTAAAATTCAGATTATCAGAAAATTCTTTATATAGTATAAATTTTACTATTGACTTCTTCTTATATATATGGTAATATATAGCTATATTAAAGAAAGGAATGATAGTTATGACTATTGAAGAAGTATTTAATAAGCAAAAAGCAATTTTATTGGAGTTAGGATTTCCTATTAATTTTAATGCAGAGCTAATAGTATTTAATTCTGTATACTGTAAGCTATTTACAGAAGGGCATAAATGGGTATTTATTAATAATAACCTTACTGATTTTGAGGAAGTTCGTTATTTATGTTTTAAAGGTTTAATGCATACTATAGCTAGTTATAATAATATTAAAGCTGATAATGAAAGGGTAGTTAAGCCTATATATAAGGTATATACTGATAAGGGTATTATATATAGGTATTGTAAAAGTAAATTAGTTATTAATAATGTATATGAATTAGTATAATATATATATAGGGGAGAACACTTCTCCTCTTTTTATTGTAAATTTTGCGAAAATTCTTTTTATCAGTCTTTATTGGGTTTATTGTTTTTAGCCATTTTTTACATTTTTATACAAATATACTCCATGTGAGTATCAAAATATAACCCTTATTTTGTATTGATTTGACAGATTAGACTTTTTATACTATAATATTTATAGGAGGTGAGCAAATATGGGATAAAACTACACATTTAAGCGTTCAAACTTATTGTATACTACATAAAGGTACTAATAGATATAACAGCAATTAAATATGGAGTACCACCTATTATAGCATTATATTACCCATTTAAGGGCAGGATTCCAAAAGATTGGGTATCTATGTATCATAGTCAATTATATTGGATAGCATTAAATATATTTACAGAGCATCCAAATTTAATTGAAGACAATACTATTGATATAGATATTTATACATATAATTATATATTACCATATTTATATTAAAGAGGGAATAATTTCTCTCTTTTTTATTTTGCCTAATTTTGAGAATATTCTTGTTATCAGAAACTTTTTCTTTTCTGTATTTTCCGCGATCTGTAAGAATTTTCTCACTATCAGAAAATTCCACGATTTATATAAAAATAATTGAATTATAGTATTGACATATTTCTTATATTATAATATAGTATATATATAAAACATAGCAGAAAGTAGTCAAAAACCTAAGTATTTATTAGATATATGGGAAGTAGGCTCTACTACGCAAGTAGTTCTCTAGCAAATCTGTTATGCTCCTAACCCTTTTTAGCGGAAGGATGAATAGCTAGACTACCCCTATAGAAATATAGGGAATATTTTTTAAAAGGAGTGTTAATAATGGAATATATAAGAACCGTACATATTTGGGATATTGAGCAATTACTTATATACTATAATAGGCACAGACTAATATTTACTGATGTTGGTATAAATGAGCAAATTATTAAAGATATTTTTGCTAATCATTCTATTGGTAGTATTTTAATACATCCCTTTATAAATGAAGATGATGGTAATATTTGGTTTAAAATTCTTAACGGTGAGCAGATATCTTCTATAATTAATTACTATCGAAGAAATAAAGATAATTGGAGTATAGAAGAAAAGAAAACTTTCTTTCTCTTTCAATTTCCTGTAGAGCTTATATATAAATCTTGAATTATATAGAAGGGGACTTCCTCTTCTTTTTTATTTTCCGCAGAATTGTCTGATTATCAGATAACTTATTGTATATATAAGAAAGATTATTATACTGATTCCTATTGACATTATCTCCATACTATGCTATACTTATATTAACTTAAAAGGAGGGATAATATGTTTTACAGAATCCGTAATCATATATTTAATTTAAATGAGGTAACTGATATTCATGTTGATAGTGGACATATTATAGTAGATATGAAAAATAAGATTAGCTATAATATTTATTCTGGAACTATAGATTTAAATGATCTTATGAATAAAATACAGAAAGATTTAACGGTTAATAAAATAGATTGAAAGGAGTAATTAAAAATGTTAGTATTACTTAAATCTTTAAAAGAACTTATAGAGGAATATGGAGAAGATGAAATTCAATATATCGGTTTTATGCTTGGATACAAATTTACTGAGTTTTGTGTTTTAATGGGCAATGTGCATGGAGCTACATTCAATAAAAACCATAATACCTATATTATTGGTAAATGTGAAATTCCTAAAGCACTAGTTAAAAAAGTCTACGATATTGATGTTAATTAAGGAGTTTATATTATATGAAAGTATTACTTAAGTCATTAAAAGAACTTAAAGAAGAATATGGTATTGAAAAAATAATAAATGATTATATTGTATGTAATGAAATTATATATTCTAATATGCTTTATTTATTGGGTAAAATATTAGAAGCTAAATATAATAAAAAATTTAATTTTTATATTATAAATGGTTGGTATTTTCACCCTAATCTTATTAAAGGTGAAGTTATTAACGAAGAAACTATTTATACTATTAAAAGACTTAATGATGGTATTGAATACACTCTTTCTCTTTAATTTTTTACCGCCGAAATTAAAATTTACTATTGACAATACTATTAGTATATGCTATACTATATATAAAAGGATTGGAGGTAACTTAATGTTATATATTGATACTATTAAAAAAACTTTAGATACATATACTATTCGTTCAAAGCAATTAATCAAAGAATTAGCTGATGCTCATCGTGCTCAATATAATTATATATCTATACATAACGAGTATAGTATAGAAATTAATGATGAAATAAAACGTATTCAAGAAGAATACGATACAGTATGTTCTCTAATTGATAAATATAATATGGCTTATGATGCTTATATTGCAGGTAAAGGAGAGAATTAAAATGCTTGAAATTAAAGTTCTTACTGAAAATGATAAAGTCATTACTTATAATTATACAGATAGACAAGATTTAAAACATGAATATTTTATGGGTAATATTAATGCTGATATTCCTAGTAATGATAATATTGTATTGTCTGTGAATAACCGTAGTGTTAATGGTATTAATTTTAATACTCTTATGGATTTAATTAATTTAGAATAAATAAGGAAGGGAATTTTCCCTTCTTTTTTATTTCTAGCGCGAATTTTGCGAAAATTCTCACTGTCAGAAATCTTATAATATAAGGCTTCATGGCTACCTCATTTTATTTTATATACTGCAAAAACTACTCAAAAATAGCGATTTACCCCCATTTTTAAAAATGCAAAATAGCCATCAGCCCAGTACTAATAAGGGTTCAACATTTTTTGTAACATTAAAAATAAAAATGGGTATATAATGATATAGGGAAGGCACTTTTAAACGCTCAGAGGGCATAAAAATGGGGTATTTTTTTTATTTTCATTTTTTCTTTTAAACACTATTGACATTACTTTATATTTATGTTATAGTATACATAGAAAGGGGAGATTAAATTGACATATTATGATAAATTAGTTAAAGAGAAAGTTAAACTCCATAGAAAGCTAAAAGAACTTACAGAAGAAATTGCTAAAGTTTATCTTATGCAATATACTTTTATTATTAAAAATGGATTTATTAGTGAAACTAATAGCTTAAGTATTAAAAATATGGAAAAAGAATATCATAATATAAAATTAGAAATTAGTAAGATTGAATTTGCTATGGAAACCTATAAAAAGTGTGAACAAGAACACACTCTTTCTTTTTAGTTCTTTCCCCAAAATTAAAATTTACTATTGACATTACTTTATATGTATGCTATACTATATATATAGATTGAAAGGAGAGATTAATAATGACATTGTATATTGTAGTAGAAATTCAAACCAATTTATTTACTAAAGTTGAACTATGTAAAGATAAAAAGTCTGCTTTAAGCGTCTTTAAAGATTTTGTGGCAGATGTTGCCCCTTTAGAAAAACATTTATCTGATACAGAACTTCTTGAAGCTTTTAATTATGCTTGTTATGAAGATGAATATGGTAAAGTAATTATTGAAAGGAAAGATATTTAATACTAATAAGGAGGTATAAGTATATATTATGTGCTAGATGTGGTACACATGAAGGTGTTAAAGAATCACTTTGTCCCTATTGCTATAATATAAAAACTACTACTGATAAAATAATAAATACTAATGATAGATTTAGAATAGAAAAATTAATTGAAAGTATCTATGATAAAGGTTTTTATGATGGTTATAAGCAATCTATGGAAGATGATTATGGCATATAAAGAGGAGTCTTTTTCCTCTTTTTCTTTAGCGCGAATTGTCTGAAAGTCAGAAAATTACTTCTTTATATTACATATTGACTTCTTCTTTACAGTATGTTATATTATAAGAGCATTGAATATCATTTCTTTTTTGAGCCATCTCTATTACTTGGAGGTGGCTATTTTTTATTATTCTTTGTGCGAAGGGTTGACTTTTTCTATTATTTATGCTATACTATACTTAGATTATAGAAAGGAATAATAATTATGTTTGATATTATAAAATCTTCAAAAGAATTTAAACTTAAAAACTTTAAGTATGTTCCCTATATGACTCAAGAAGACGAATATGCACATTGTATTAAGCAATTTGATAATATTGATAGTGCTATTAAGTACATGAAAGATAATGATATGTATTGTGATATTATTAAATATGAATCTAATGGCTTAGTATATGTTGAAGAATATTATATTGCTAAAAATGAATATGATATGGTAAATGGAGAACTTGAATTTATTATGGGTAGTATTCTTTCTAATATTGCACCACTAAGAACAAATTAAAATTATTATATATAGGAGGAAATTATGTTTTACAGAATCCGTAATCATATCTTTAATCTAAATAGAGTCGTTGATATTCATGTTAAAGGTAATATTATTATAATTAGTATGGATAATGGTACTAATGTTAATATTAGTCTTGATGGTATTGATAGTGGTAAATTAATGGATAAAATACAATCAGATTTATGTACTCTTTGAGGTGAAATTATGCTAACTCTTAATTATTGTAATACTAGACTTGATAGACATGATAGCATAATAGTTCCTTATAGTAATATTGAAAAAGCTATTATAGAAAATGCTATTATGCTATATGGTAATGATTTTTATATTCTTACTGAAATTAATGAATTAGAATATAGTCTTAATAGTTATATTAAATGTAATATATGTATATAAGAGAAGATACTTTCTTCTCTTTTTGTTTCTAGCGCGAATTTTTAGAATATTCTCACTGTCTGAAAATTACCTATATGTATTCATAAATTTTTATAGTTATGACTTGACTTTAGGTCTTATATGTGTTACTATATATATAGTAAATAATTTAATTTAGGAGGTCATTTATATGGACTTTGTTAAACCACTTGAGAAGTATGAAAAAATTTTTGGTTATGAATTTATTCCTATGCATAACCCTGCTGATGATACCTACTCTCTTTCATATTCCGCAGAGGGGGTTTGGGGTGATTTCTGTACAGAAATTTGCTTTGAAGACTTAAATCTTAAAGAAGCAGAACTTTATATTAAAGGCATGATTGAAGCTTTTGACATTGCCATTAAAGCTCAAATGGGTGTTCCTGTGAGATTAGCACAAACATATACTAAATCATATTTAGAGGATATGCAAATGCGAGAATTGGAAATGGAAGCTACACCTAAAGGGGAAGATTGTAATTCATACATGCTTAAGAAAAAATTTGATAAAATTTATAGTGAGTGATCAAATTCAGCCACCTCTATTTGAGGTGGTTTTATTATTTTTATTAAATTCTGAAAATTCTTAATATCAGAATCTTTTTTCATGTTCATTAAAAAGAAGAGGATTTCTCCTCTCCTTCCTTTTTATTCGTTCATCATATACTCTATAGATACACCAAAGTAATCTGCTAGGACTTTAACTAATCTATATGGTGGATTTACGCCTTTTAATTCTATAACTGTGCCATTTATTACTGTGAAATCTCTATTGAGTCTTTTATCTTTTTCTAATAATACCATAGTAGCTACTGATACAGGATAATGTAATTCATTTTCTATAAAATGAGCAAATTCCTTAATTGATGTAAAGCCTTTCTTTTCTCTTAATTCTTTTATGCGGTTCATAAAAACCACTCCTTTCTTTTTTCTATACTTAGTATAGCATATTATATAGGTATTGTAAATAGTTTTATAAAATTAACATGTGTTCAATGAAAATAACAATACTCTTTTTCTTTTAAACACTTTGCCGAAACTTAAATTTTACTATTGACATAACTTTAGGAGTATGTTATACTATACACATAGATTGAAAGGAGAGATTAATAATGATTAGTATTGCTGAAATGAAAGAACTTGCTGAAAAAGAAGTAAAAGCAGAAAAGGAACTTGCTAAAATTAAGTATGATAAGGACTTGGCGCGTTATCGTGATAAACTTAAAGAAGTAAAACCTAAACTCATGGAATATATTGAAAAATGTATCTATAATGGACTTAAATATAATGGAAAAATAGGGCTTTACATTCATGTTGTTGAAGATATGTTTAATCCTATTGATAAGTATGGAGATAATATACTATATTATTTAGCTGATCCTAATCGTAAACCTGCTAATGCTTATGAGGTTGCTTTAAAAGAATTAGCTAATGAAATAAGAGATGAACTATTTAAAGCAGGAGTTAAATCTATAATCAGAAATGACCATCGTACTATGGGTGATCCTTATCTTTTCTTGGAGGTATAAGTATATGTTATGTGTTAGATGTGGTACACATGAAGGTGTTAAAGAATATGATGATATGTTACTTTGTGAGCATTGTTTTAATATAAAAATTACTACTGATAATATAGTAAATACTAATGATAAGTTTAGAATAGAAAAATTAATAGAAAGTATTTATAATAAAGGCTTTATGGAAGGTATTTATGATAAATGTTGTATAGAAGATATTTATGATAAAGGTTTTAATGATGGCTATAATCAATGTATGAAAGATAATTGAGGAATTCTTTTCCTCTTTTTCTTTAGCGCGAATTGTCTGAAAGTCAGAAAATTACTTCTTTATATTACATATTGACTTCTTCTTTACAGTATGTTATATTATAAGAGCATTGAATATCATTTCTTTTTTGAGCCATCTCTATTACTTGGAGGTGGCTATTTTTTATTATTCTTTGTGCGAAGGGTTGACTTTTTCTATTATTTATGCTATACTATACTTAGATTATAGAATTATAGAAAGGAATGCTACGATGACACATACAGATATTTTGAAATATGCTTTAGCTTTAGGTGAGCAGAAAATTATCCGTGATAAAACCAATAAAATAGTTTATATCCCTGATGTTGATATTAATGGTAAATGGCTTGGTATTAATATGTTTTATGCTGATTTAGGTAATAGCGGAATTTTATCATATTATAGGTTTGAATATGGAAATGATTTAGAGCAAGATGAAATTACTAAAAACTTAATTAATTTTGTTATTGATAATATTGAAGCTAATGACGATGCAGATTATGAAATTTAAGAGGAGTTATAATAAATGTTATATAAGTACCCTACATATTCTACTGATCATTCTTACCTACCTTTTAAGTTAATTGGTTATGATATTGAATCTGATAAAGTTGTTATTGACTTCATGGGAAAAACTAAAGAATATAAAATATTCTATCGGTCTGATAATGATGTTTTCTTCATTTTCCAAAAAAGGCATTATAATTTAAATAATTTTCGCTTTAAAAAGCCTTGACAAGCCATCAAAAGCATGGTAATATATAATCGTACCGATTTTGGTTCATTTGAGTCAATAGCCTTCTCCATTTCCCCATGGAGGGGGCTATTTCCCTTTTGTTAGGTGGTTGACTTTTTGACTTTTACAATATATAATATAAATAGGCATTAAAGGGGGTAATATATTTATGGCAAATAATTATAAGCAAGAAGATATAGATTATAGTCGTTGTTGGAATGATCCAAATGAAGCCTGTACAGTTAACGAATATGGTGTAGCTATACCTAAATGGGATGAAAAGCATAAACTATACAAATTATGGCATACTAAAAGACATACTAATTTATTAAAAAATGCTAATATATGGAAAGATTTTGCAAAAGAAGATATAGCAGCATTTAAATGCATCATGTTTTTAATGGACTATGTTGATACAGGTAATATGATAATGAAACGAACTCCATTTGATAAAGAACCTACACCTATAACAAGTGAAAATGAATTAGTAGAAATTTTGAATATAGGAAAAACTACGTGGAAAAGAGTAAAAAAGATACTTTTTAATAAAATTACTCCTGCATTGGGTAAATACTCTATAGGCATTAATGACACAAATTATACATTTTATTTTATGAATCCTTTAATAGCTGTTGATTATAGAGGTATATCTATTCCATGTTATTTAATATTTAAAGAAGCTATTGCAGGATTTATAAAAGCAGGTTCATCAGATGAATATTCATTAAATAAACACTCTAAAGAATATATTGGGGGAGACATTGAATGGCTTGCCCTTAATAAAAAACATATAAAAAGGCTCGATGATAAAAGGTCAAAAAATTGACCTCTAAAGGTCAAAAAATTGACCTCTAAAAAGTGCCATCAGCCCAGTATCTATGCGGATATAGCTCTTTTTTTCATTACTAGGACATATATAATAAAATAATTAGTAGTAGTAATAATAAAAAGCTGAATCCTATATAAAACATAACTATAATTTACCCAAAGAGTTTTAGAGAGAAAGGGCGAAGCCCGACTGTAGCGATACGAAGTATCGTGGAAGTCGCAATAAATAGCTAATAGGGTAAATTCCGAAGGATTTATATAAATAGCCCAAACAATGCCAAAGGCATTGGACGGCGTTAAACAAGTAGCTATTCTTAAAGATTTTTACAAATAAATCCATTTAAGATGTTTTAATTTAAACAACTAAGCAAAATAAAAACAGATGAAATAAATCAAAAGTAATAAAAATAAGTTTTAACTAAAGTATGTAAGATATTTTTAAGTGATTTATCTAGTATTAACAATAAAAGCATTAAAAGTTTCCTTGACAGGAAACCTTTAATACTCAAAATTGTTAAGTTATATGTTTTTAAAAGTATTAGTTGTACCCTATATCAGCTTTAGAATGTTTTTCTTTTTTCTTATTGATGCTTGCTTTGTCCGAGTAAAATATTTTTGCTTGACAATAAGCTAATTTTATGTTATACTTAGGATAGTAATAAGGGAGGAATAAAATCAGACATTAAAAGAAAAATACTTAGAATTTTGTAAGTTAGATGAGTGTTATAGATTATTGGATGGTAACATATTGGATAATGCAGAAAATATTCAAGTCACAATAGATAAGTTAGCACAAGAATTAAAAAAAGAAAATATAGATATAACAATAGAAGAATATGCTAAATATAATAAAGAAGGAGAACAATTAGCTAAAAAGATATTTACCTATTTACAACAATGTTTTGAAGAAGATAGCAAATTAATACAGGATTATAGAATTACTAAAAAATAAGGAGAGAATAATACTCTCCTTTTATTGATCTATATTATTTTCAGATAGTCAGACAATTTACATGACTACCGAGAAGAAATAAATCCTCTCGGTAGGTAGTCTAACTGATTGAGTAAAAAATATTCTTCCTTTGCAGGAATTAAGTATATTATAACATAAAAATTAATCCTTGACAAGAGGTATTTTGCTTGTTATAATGAACGTACCAAAAATAAATTTGGTATTTGAAAATACAGCAGGAAAAGGGCAGGTCATTTTCAGCCTGTCTTTTTCCATACACAGGAGGAAATACAATGCAATACAGAATTATCCATAGACTTACAAATAAGAATGATTATCTTTTTGAGATTGGAAGTATTGTAGATTTTGTAGATATAATCAATAATCATTATCATTTTAGACAGAAGAAACAAGAAGTATTTATTCCTTTTTACTTAGCTTTCAAATTTGTAGAGCCTATTACATTTTATGCACCAACAAGGTCTTGACAAGCTATGTAAAGTATGGTATATTATAAGAGTAGGCATAATAGTATTTCTCCTTTAGTGGAGGCTAGAACATAGTAGTTTTAGCCTCCATTATAATGTTCAGAGGTGGTTTCCAGTAATGTTTATGTTACAAGATTTCAATTATTTTGCATATCAACACGCAACAGAAAAACAAAAGAAAATAGCTGATAGATATATGCATTATGTATATAATGCAGTAGGTAAAGACTGTACATTTTATCAGTTTGAAACGCAAATAATAGAGGCTAATCTAAAATTACAAAAAAGGGTATTGACAAATCGGTACGAAGTGTAGTAATATATACTTGCAACGCAAAAACCTCCATTTTTGCAACTAACTAACTTACAAAGGGAAGTAGGCAGGAAAAAATTCTTGCCTATTTTTCTTTTAAAAAATACTTGACAATCCATAGGGACTATGGTATATTATATATAACCTTTCTTTTAATCCATTAACTTTAAGATATAGGGCTGATTTCAGCCCTATTTTCTTTAGGGGCATATATTTATACCTAAAAGGCTCTAAACAGGCTTAGAAGGGCTAAAATAAGGGCTTGACAAGGCGTATAAGCTATGATATTATAGTAATGCAAGGGGGAACACGCCTATAGATTGTCAGAAACTATGGGTAAAAATGGAGTAGCTTTGGGGGAGGCTACTCCATATATTTTTTAAAAAAATTAATTTGACAAACTCTAAAAAGTATGATATAATATAAATATAAAGTAATATAGATTATATTCATACAAATATTAACTTGACAAGGTTAAAAAAGTATGGTATAATATAATTATAGAGTAGCGATATAACACACTACCATTCCCAAAGTAGTCATCGTTATCGTTACCTACATTGTAAATTGGAAACTGTTAATAGGGTTAAAGAGGTTATGAGTAGTTTCATGCCGTATGGAAGTCACCAAAGTAATCTCTCCTATTAACAACCTATTATTATGAGGTGAATAACAATTGGATAAACAATATATTTCTAAATTATATTTAACTGCTTGGCAGAAATATTATTATAATCTTAAAATGGGTAAAACAGATAAGGTACAATTCTATACAGGACAATGTAAGCTGTTAGAAGAATATTTTGCTGATTATTTAGGAACAACAGAAGAAATAGAGGCTTTAAAAACAAAAGCAGAAGGCTATGCTGATGAATCAATAGAATTTTATAGTTGAGATTTTACAATTGGACTGTAAGTCCATACATATAGAGGTAAAAGAAACCCGTCAAGACTAGGACAAAAAATCCTAGTCTTTTTTATTGCTTAGGTATTGACAAGACTTTAGTCTTATGCTAAAATAAATACATAATCAAGAGCAAAGGAGAAATAAATGATGGAACTCATAAAACTTGCACATAATGCACATGTACTTAGTAAAGACAATATTTACTATTTATTTTCATATGAATTATGTTTAGCACAATATGATAGAAATTTAAATAATTTATTTATTAGAAAAGATTGGGATACATATAGTAATACAACGAATAAGCATCTTTATCAATTCCTTAGAGAGTATACTTGTTATGGTTTTTATAACAAAAAAGATTTAATGAAATTGATAAATGATCCTAAAGTTAATGTTAATGTTGTAGGAGAGATAGAATGAATAAAATAGACTTTGAAGATAAATTAGATTGGATAATAGATTCTAACCTGCATAAAGACTTAAAGAAATTAAGAATAAAAAACTTAGTAGAAGATTTTATTAGAGAAAAAACTCTTGACAAGAAAACTAAGAAGTGATATACTATAATCAAGTTAAGAGATAACTTCTATTTAAAAGGAGAGCTTTACAATGGAAATTAAGACTGAAATTAGCAACTACTATGACTTGAAATCACAACTTTGGGGAAGTAATGTAGAGTATGAATTAAAACAGGTTGAAGAATGGGGCATGGAAGAAGATTTCTTCACACATATTGAGTCTATTTTTAGCGATGATATTTATGATATTACCTCAATTAATGACTACATCGCATATGAGTTTTCTGCTATGAAGTGGATTAGAGAAACTAAAACATTAGATGATATTGATTCTTTAGAGGAATTGAAAGAATATGCAGAAGATGAAGAAAAGGCAGTAATTGATACGGCTATTGAAAACAATTATGATGAATATCTGTGGGAATACATGCAGGATAATTATGCAGGAGAAACATTACAAACAGTATTAGATGAAATTTCTTCCTTAGAACCTAATGACTATATTTATTTTGATAACATAAATAATCTTAGTGAGTTTATAAGCCATGTAAATAACAATGAAAGTGTAATGGAAGTAATTGATGCGATAAAGAAAGCTAATCTTACTGATGAATACTGGAATAGATTGGAAGAAGAATGCAAAGGCGTAGGAATGACACTTACTAATGTAATAGATGATATTGAATCTTTAGATATTGATGAACTAATTGAATCACTTTAAAAATATTAAGGCTAGGTGTAAAAACTTAGCCTTTTTATATTGACAATATAATAAAAACATGCTATAATACTTATAGATTAAGAAATAAGGAGTGAAACAACAATGACTAATTATGAAACACTTAAGGAATTGGAAGAACAAAACAAGGAAGAAATTATTGTATTTGATAATGAAGGGTTAAGTTATATAATTAACAGTACTGAAAAAGGAGAAGTAGCCTTATTTAATATTGAATTTGATGATGCTACGCACGATAAGGTAATTTCGCAGTCTGATTTTAATAAAAATTATCGCTATTAAAACTATAGACAGGAGAAATCCTGTCTTTTTTAGTTAAGTAAATTTTCAGACATTCAGACAACTTACCACCAAAAATAAAAATTAAAAAGTACTTGACATATACGTAAAATTAGTGTACTATATAGATATAGGGTAAAAACCTTTCAAACTCAATTAACTT
>Ga0247611_10001900_pt1 | contig 35800 bp, 50 predicted proteins | sample 177DNAGHGhighgp2_FD_192422 | JGI IMG/M metagenome (GOLD analysis project Ga0247611, IMG submission 192422) | Sheep rumen microbial communities from Palmerston North, Manawatu-Wanganui, New Zealand - 1770 DNA GHGhigh gp2 | ecosystem: Host-associated > Mammals > Digestive system > Stomach > Rumen... | reverse complement strand
ACGAATCTGATGACGAGCCTATCAAGAAGAAGGTGGCTGCAATTTTGGCTACTGGATATTGCCACAATGTAGTGGCTACGGACGAAACTTTCTGGCAGCGTTGCTTCCGTATTCCAGACCCTCCGAAGCCACGCAGGGTCACGAACCGGGAGCTGTCCAGGTGGCTGGCTCAGGGGAACGGGGAATTTACTCAGGGCGTTGAGGACAGTAGAGGGGGAGGGCCTTTTACTAAAACGAGTTTGTATTACTCTGCGGATTTGTCTAATGAATTCGTTACTGATGAAGTAAGAGTCCGCAAGTGGGACGATACCGAATGGCACGAACCAACGGTGGACTACCTTTTCGGAGGTGTACAATGAGCACACTCACGCTGACAATCGCTGAACCGTGGTTCTCGATGATTCGGGACGGAAAGAAAAAGGAAGAGTACAGAGAAATCAAGCCGTACTACGAGAGCAGATTCTACAAGACTTTCATTTCTGGTTTCGGAACTTGCGAACCAGAAGCTGGCCACCGCTTCAAGGAATTTGCAAGCCTCGTACTTCGCAATGGCTACCGTGCGGACAGCCCGAAGATAACGCTCAAGAACCCGAAAATCCGCATAGGCGAAGGAAAGCCGGAATGGGGTGCAGCCGTTGGTGTAAAATATTTCGTTATTACTTGTGAGGAATGATGCCTGGACTTACAGAGAATGACCTGCGATTTGCAAGGATGGCTGGATACAAGATCCCCTGGGACCGTGTCAGAGAACAACTAGAGCCAGAACGGCCTAAAATCCACGTTACACTGACCCCTACCACGAATATAAACGACCTGCTCGATAAGTTTACGCCGACAAAAGAAGATATGGACAAGATGTTCGAATCACGGCGTAGAATGGCCAAGGAATACGAAGCCTGCCTTTTAGGTTTCGCCCTCGTTCACAAGGTCTGGAAATTCTACGAGGTATTGTTCACCGTTGACAGTTTCGACCAGAAAGGCATCTCCCGGTTCGACACATGCTTCAAATTGTTTCTGCACAAGAACGAGGCCAGGGCGTTCCAGAAAAAATGCGGGGGCCATTTTATCAAGAGAAACTTCAAGCAACTGGCAACCATGTCCGACGACAAATTCGAGGAAATTTCCAACATTCACGGAAGGGACCTGAACTACGAACTTGTCAAGGAATGGCGCCAAACCATAAAGGAGAAATATGAAATTTCTTAAATCACTAGACAACTTTCTTGATTGCCTATTCTTTCCAGAGAGAATCCGACAAATGGACAAAATCATGCAAATGATTGAAACTCATACCGACCGATTTACCGTTGAACTGAGAAGGAAAAATCAGGAACTGAACCTTTGCCGTGACAAACTACTGGAATACGAAAAGATAGCAATACGCTATGGTTGCGGAACGCCAAAAGAACTTGATGAAACGTGGCGTGGCTATGAGGAAAAAACGTCAAGACAACTGCATTTTGCAAACATGTCAAAAGAAAAGCAAAAGGTCCTGGCAGACAAACTTGCCAGAGAGTGTGCTTCAAGGATTTTTTCTCCTGAACACAATGTATTTTCTGACTCATGGCAATATTATAGAGTGGGCTTCGATGAAGGATTCATCAAAGCGCTGGAACTTGTTGGAAAAGGAGACGGCGAATGAAAGACCTTCTCCTTTTCTTACAAGGCCACTACGTGAGTCTGTATGTTTTGGCTCTTTGGGCTACGTCAAAAATACATATGCGTAGATAACATTACAGGCCAGCGGCGCTGGGTCGGTGCGTCAAAAACGCTGCGGGGTTCGAGTCCCCATGGCCTTCTACTCAACCAAAAAAGGGACTGGCAATAACGCCAGTTCCTTGTTTTTTTTCAAAAAAAGGACAACAAAAGGAAAACAAATGGCAAATCAACAGACCAACGCAAGGACTATCGACATCAATGGACAGACATATTATACTAAATTCGGTGCGGCGGAGCGACTGAATATTTCAGAAGCGTCTCTGAAACGTGAGGCCAATTCAAGGAGAATCAGTTCCCTGAAACACACCACTGGACTTGTTTTCCTACAGGAGTGGCTTGACGAATGGCTAGAAAAAAGACTGACTTACGCAAAGAAGTTTAGCAAGAGCAAGGAAACCTAGCAAGTGATTAGAACCTCTATGTGCCAAAGGAACAGGTCCAGGGGGATCCTCGTATGGTATGCCAGGATTTTCGATACGGAAACCAAGGAGATACGGTACGAGTCCCTGGGGACTACCAGGAAAACGGAAGCCAAGGACATCATGGAAGCCAAAATCCGTGAAGGAGCCTTTACAAGCGAGTTCCGCCAAAGGATTCCGCTCAAAAAGGCCATTGACCTATACCTAGAGCACATCGGGCAAAAGGGTTGTTCCGAAAGGACTCTGGAAACATACAGGTATTCGTTCGACCACATTTCCCCCCTATACGGAGAATGCCTACAGGACATCACGAAACACCAGCTCTTGCAGGCGTTCCTGGACGGGACGGAAGACCAGATGCCTAAATCCAAGAACCGGATTAAGACCATCGTAAAGGGAGGATTCAAGTATTTCTCCGATGTACTGGAACTAATTCCAAGGAACATCGCAGACATACTGCCTTCTACTAAGGATTACCGCAAGGAAAGGGACTTCTGGACGGTCGAACAGATTGACCGTATTCTCGACAAGGCGCCTTCTCCTGATTTTCGTCTTCTATGGTCTCTCATGGCTTTCGCAGGACTCCGGATTCACGAGGCCACGAAGGTCAAGAAGGAGGATTTCCGTGACGGATTCCTTTACGTGGTAGGCAAGGGAAACAAGCCTGCAAAGGTTCCCGTATGCAACAGGCTCGCAAAAGAACTGGAACGGTGCAACTGGACCTGGACTTTCAACGAGAACATGAGAAACAGGTGGTACATAAAGAACGCTGCAGCCAAGGCAATCCCTGAAGGATTCCACGGCATAGCCTCCAACCACCGTTTCCGCCACTCATTTGCCTCTAACATGATTCGGTCGGGCGTGGGTGTAAAGCAATGCCAGAAGCTGCTCAGACACGCAAGCATCTCGACGACGCTTGACATCTATTCCCACCTGCTTGACGAGGACCTGGAAGATTCCATAGAAAAAATGTTCAAATAGGTTGCTTTTTCCGTAGGTTTTATATATATTTGTGTTACTCCTTTGTTGGGGTTGGTTACCTCAGCAAAAAGAGCCCCCGAGTTTTTCGGGGGCTTTTTTTATGCCAAGTGTTCACAAAAGTGCACACCTACCGCTCAAGGCCTTATCTTATCACGATTTCACAAAATACTGAATTTTAACCGATAAAACCAGCATTTCGGGTCAAATTTAGCAAAACCCCTGTTTTTACTTGGCTTTTATGCCGTTCAACGAGGGTCAACGAGTATCAACAAAAATCATTGAATATCTAGGAAATGACCAAAAAGTGCAATGAGGAATGCTCACTTTTGTGCACACTTTACAAAACGGGCGGCTCCCTGGTGGAAACCGCCTTTTTTTCACGCACTAGGCCATGAGTTCTTTGATGCACCTGAGGGTCTTTATAGAATCCTTGATGCCGTCAACGACCATGTGGTCCTTGATTCTGCCCCCGTCCTGGTCAATTTGGTCATTCAAATCTTCCAGATGGCGGCAGAGATTTTCCTGGGTGCGTTCCAGCACTTCCTTCATTCGTTCTTTCATCATTGCGCTCCTATCCTTTCGATGAGTTTTTCTGCGTCCTGCGCATTGAACGAGAACCCCCATAATTCAACGGAAGGAACCTTTTCAAATGCCGACCTGAGATAGGACGACAGCGCATCGACATCTACCAGAGTACCGTCTTGCGAAAGTACCCCGATCATCTTGAAAAACGACTCGTAAGGTTTAGTGAATACCGTAGGATTTTTCTTCACGGACTCGACCGCCATGTAGGCTCCCAGCTTCTTTATACCGTTAGGCATATGAGGAAGGGCATCCATTTCGGCAAAGGATGCGAGTCCGTTCATCGCTTTTTCTACAGTAACCATTAGCCGTTGCTACCGGAATTGGAAGTGGGAGTTGTGGTGCCCTGGATGGCCACAGTGGGAATCGGAGCCGGATAGGACACGTTGATGCTCGGAATCATCGGCTGCACAAGACGGTTCACCGTGTTGGTCACGCAGTTGATTTGTTCCTGGAGAATGCGTTCACGCAGGGGCTCGGCAACCTCGATTGCTGCAACACGCTGTTTCAGGTCGCACACTTCCTTGGAAAGCGCCTTGGTTTCTGCATCGGTGTAGCGTTCGGACTCCAGCTTTGCAATCTGAGCGTCCTTCTGCGAAAGCATGTAGGTGGCAGAATTTGCCGGATTCTGGTTGCCGAACAGTCCGTTGCCATTGAGCAGACCAGTGGCGAACGCAAGGGCTGCACCGCCAAGAACCGTTCCGGTTACTCCCGTAGCGGAAACACGGTCTTTCTTTTCTTCTTCATATACCATAATCTTTCTCCTTCTGTTATGGTTTGTTGCACCATCCAAGTATTTCCCGGATGGATTTCTTGTTCCCCATAACAGGATTTATAAGGAGAACCGACAAATGAAGAAAAATCAAAAAATTTTCTTCAAAATCATTATTTCCGCTGAAGCGATTTGTGATGACTTGCTTGTGCAGGACTTATTATTGTCCTTGCTGCGACTGGATTGTTTTTGTTGAAACTAGGACTGCCAACTGAACGTGAACAGCTTGCTGTTTGCAGATGTGAGGGCATCGTCCTCATCGTATGCAGGACCACCAAACAGCCGGACTGAGCGGTAAACGAGTCCTGCCCTGATTCTGTCCATTCTAGCCCACAGGAGGCCTGCGTGAAGCAGTTCGTCGCCAAACTTGCGGGAAAGCGGATGCTCCATCCCAAGAGCGGCACAAGGCGTATAGATGAGGTCGTGGACCTTGTAGAGCTTGGACTTGGCCTCGTCTCCGATTTGGTCTATGAACGGGTCCACAAGGGGGCCACCGCTTCGGAAATTCGTGACAAAGCCTTTCAGTGACGTAAACACAAGATTACCGCAGTCAGTGACCACGGTGATGGTTTCCACGTCGCTTGCCTGCTCGTAGAGACGGTTGCCAAGAGGGGTCACGGCAAGACGTGCCGGAGTTGAAATTACGTTGAAAACTTTCATCAGCCCCCCTTTATCCGGTCATTCATATCGTTGATGCGGTCGTATATCTTGTTCAACTTGTCGTCAATCTTGTCTGCCAGCTTCTCGAACTTGTCGTAAATTTTCTCCTTGATGTCAGAGAGTTCCTTGCGTAATTCGGTGTGCGCTGATTCTAGCCTGCGATTGTCACGATAAAGCAGTATCACAGCCACGATGAGCCCAGCTATGATGAGAGTGAGGGCAATCCCCCAGGAAGCCCCGTTGCTTACAAGGATATTAAAAACATCTAGCATATTCATGCCTCCGCATTGAACATCTGCTTGCGCAGGTGAATCCGTTTCACAAAGTTTTGTGCAAATCCGTTCATTTTTGTTTTGCAGTCGCTAAAAACGCCCAGCAACCTAACATGTGTCGAATATCCTATCCTGAATCCGCTATAATGCAGCTCGTCAGCGAGGAAGTTGTCCTCATCACCCCAGACACCATCAAAATCCGGGTGGAAGATTCTGCCAGCGTTGAGTTCTCTCAACTTGCGCACGGCATCTCTTGACACCCACATTCCGCAAGTGTAGCAGCCGTAAGCAAACGGCCTCCCTTTGGCCTGGAACGGAACGGTTCCATCGGTATCTTCGGCGTGCATGAACTGCCGAAGTTCACTGTGCTCATACTCAGGCGCGACCCCATAGCAGATGCAGTCATATTTGTTTTTCAGCCGTTCGATATCGGAAACGATGTCTCCCATAGGAACCTTGTCGCCGTCCAAAAACAGAATGTCGTCGTCTATACCTTCAGCGCCTAAATCACGCATACGTCCGGCAAGGAACCCATCACCTTCCGAGTTGACCTTGAAATTTACTCCTGTTACAGGTTCGCATCTGTCGAACACGAACAGCGGCTCGTGTGGTATAAGGGCTTCTCGCATAGGCCCGACATACTCTTGCTGGCTTCTGCTGATGACCACTATATGCATATAACTAATACTGGTGAAAGATGTACAATGCTGTACCTACTCTGTAGGCAAACACAATCTCGTGCTGTGAAGATGTACCTCCGGCTTTGTCCAAGTAAAGTGTCGCATTTGTCCCCAAGTCAAATTTTGAAGCGCCAATCGGGTACACATCCAGTTTAGTACTTGTGACAAGTCCGGACTTATTTGCATTTACAGAAGGGATAAGGAAGGTATACGGAACATTTTCGATAAACCTCATAACATTTAGGTAGCGGTAAGCAGCGTTGTTGCAGTTGATTGTGGTATTTACTAATTCTGTAGTATCAGCTTTTGCTTTTGCCTCCGTGTCCTTTCCTGCCGTACCCATCAGTTCGACATTGGGCGACGGTTTCGACAAAGCGAGATTTGATCCGGTCCAGTAGACAGGCCTGTTAGCGCTACCTAGACTACCGTTATAAATCTTGGTCTTGATGTAGTTCCATACGGTCAAGAATGTCACCCGGCCGAACGATGCACTGCCACTCGCATTCCGACGAATCAGCTCAACTCCATCAGTGGGGGCGGACGTCCATTCAGGCAAGGCAGAAAGCAGTGCATTGGCACAGTTTGAGGTGGCGTTGTCGCCTGATTTAAGGAGCATTTCGTCGCACGCAGCAAATGACCCGTCTGAATTGACAAATACTGGTTGCGTATTAGAACCTAATCCTGCTACATTCTGTGGCAGGAACGGAAACTTAAACACGCTGTAGGAATCATCATACGGTATGTCGTCCGTTATTCCGGTCAATCGGTCAGGTATATCGGCGTTGTGGTTTTCGAGATAGTTGATGCCAAGACCAAAAGGACGAGCCTCCGTTGCCGTGCCGCCCCCACTTGTCATAGGACCAAAAACCACGTAAAAATTTACTTTATAAGTAGTGCTGTTTGACGTGTCTCGTTTATAAACCAAAAAGAAGTCCGTATTGGTATGCCGTGCATTCATGGAATAAAAGCGACATCTAGCGGTAATGCTGGAGCCACTTCTGTAAGCCCACAAGTAAAAGCCGCCAATAGCAAGACCTTTGTTGTTGCTCGCGTCCGGATCAGAATCATGGTAATTGGTAGCGGACATGGCGCCAGTAATCCACGCGTTCCATCCGTTTTGTAATTCACAGGTCCCTATATACACGCCTTTGATACTGGTGCTGCCTCCACTCCAATACTGAAGGCTTTTCACAACAGCAGGAGCTGTCCAATCACCCTGTTCGTTGAGGAACTTGCCAGCGTCACCGCTGGCGGATATGCCGAGGTCGTCCTGCTTTCCCTGCAGGGCGTTCTTGATTTTCGTCCAAAGCTGGTTCATCAAGAGAGTCAGTTTTCGGACAGTCACGTTGTTTGTTGTTTCCGGAGCTGCCATTCGCTACTCCTTACGTAAGGGCGTTGATAAGGTCGGTGACTTCCTGGTCCGTCATTTCCTGGACGCTGCGGTCAACGCCGAGGAGCTGGTAACGGGTTCCGTCATACGTCAGTATTGCCGTGTCGCCGCTCTGGATTACGCCAGCGGTGATTGCAGCGTTCTTCCAGTAGATGTTCTTTGCGCCAGTGCTCTGAACGTTCAGCGTTGCGTTCGCAGGCACATCGGCGGAGAACTTGATGGCGATGAAACCGCCGTTGCCGCCACCTAGCGTGTAGTTGGCAATCGCCGCCGTGAACGCCGGAGATGTCCCAGCCGTAGAGGAGGCATAACCGTGGCCGAGTTTCGGGTTGGTGTAGGTAGTGTTGTTGTCGGGCGACCACAGACCCTTGGAAGCAACGCCGACAACGTGTCCCTTGGCATCCATCTTGATGCCTGTAACCACCTGGACAAGCGTTCCCGTGGATGCGGTAGGCAGTTGCGTGGCTGCGCCGCCACTTGCGTCCTTTTCGGCGGAAGAATCCTCCACTGGGGCGTAGTGGTTGCCTACCGCAGTCACACTCTGGTCGGTTGAATGAATCGTGAGTTTGTCGTTAGTAGCGTCCGGCGTGACGGTCGTTGCCCCACTGCCCACGATTTCGAGAGTGTCGGTCTTGGAATCGGCGGCAATGGTGGTGCTGCCGACCTTGACATTGCTGAATGCGTTCTGGTTGACTTCCGCATTTGCAGCAATTCCTGCCAGCTTGTTCTTTTCGGTCGTGGTGTAATCGTTGGTGGAGAGGCCCTTGCCCGTCACCTTGTCCACCTTGCCGTTATCGGCTTCGGCTCGTGCCTGGGCTTCCCCGTCAATAAGCAAACCTATGCTAGCCTGTAGGTCTCCCAAAGCCGCCGCTACATCCCCACCAGTCGCAAATCCGGTATTATCAGCCTCTACGGCTCCGGTAAAGTTCGCCTTCTTTGTCGCATCGCTGGTGTTGTCAACGTTGCCGAGACCCACTTGTGACTTTGTAACCCCGTGGGGATTGTCCGTCCTGGAAATATGGTCGTATGCGGCCTTGCCACGGTCGCCACGGTATGCAGTGGAAGATGTTTCTCCCAGTGCCAGGTCTGTTCCGATAACGACGTACTGCGTACCGCTCCAGCGGTATGTCTTGTTTGTCGGAATGTCCACATAGACTTTGTCTCCGGATGCGGGGATTTCCGTTGTATGCGCAGAATCTGTGTAGAACTTTCCGTTGTAAAGGTATCCTTCCTTCACGTCGTCGTAGCTTCCAGGAATCTGCGATGTCGGAATCTTGCCTGTGCTATCAAGAGTCGCAACGCCGTTAGCTACGCCCATCTCAGAGCGTTTAACCTGTGCGTCGTTGGTAACGTTGCCAAGACCGAGGCCTGACTTGGTAATGTCAACCACCTTGTTTGTGTCCGGAGTGAGAGCGGAGCCGTTGACCTTGACTCCCTGGATGGCGGAATCGGCCTTTGACCCCTGCGAGGCGGTTGCGAAATCGGATGCTTTCTTTCCGCTATCCTTTAGGTTTCCATTGGAGTCCAAGCCTGCAAAGTTGTTGTTTGTCGCTCCGGAAACCTTGTCGGCCTTGCCGCCGAGAGCGGTTGTAATCTTGTTCCAGATCCCCTGGAGAGTGCTTGACAGTTTCCGGACTGTCACGTTGTTTGTAGAAGTTGGAAGTGCCATTTTAGAGGTCTCCTAGTGAATTGATTAAGTCGTTTATTTCCTGGTCTGTCATTTCGGTAAGCTGGTCCTGCTTGCCGTTCATAGCTTCAGCCACGGCCCTGTTTTCCACGGGATTCTGGCTTTCTGTGTCAAGGTTCTCGTCAATCTCTATTGACGTGTCGTCAACAGAAATCGAAGCAGAATGTCCATCTGGACTCATTTCTACATGGACGTTGGGGCTACCTTCTTCAAGTTCGGTAATTCCTTCTACGGTAACGTCACCAACGCCAGCGGCCTTGACGTGGTCCTTTGTCCATACGGTCGTACCGTCTGCTCGCAAAAGGACAAACTTGTATTCCTTTGAAACGTCAAGCTGCACTCCGTTGGCGGGGCTGCCAAGTTCATTTAGAGGGATACGCACCTGGTTCGGCAGGCCATTGTCGTTAAGAGTCGCTATTGGAGTGGTTGTCCCTGCCTTGTAAGTGCAAAGAAACCCTCCGACAAGAGGCTTGCCGTTCTCGTCAAGGAACTGCATCGAAGGCGTGTATGCTCTGGAGAATGAATCACTCATATTTTTTAACCGCCCTGCACCAAGATGTTTACTCTCAAACCACTGCCTAGCAAGAAAGATTCCTTATCAAAGAAAAATCCATTTGCTTTTCTGCGGCCAATGATAAGGACATCTCCGGAATCAGAAGCCCTGTCAATAGTCGATACAACTATTCGCAAATTATTGGAGGCTCCGTTCACTGTCAGCGTTCTTGAGACAAACGCTTCTGTTCCGGTTGTTTGGGTTATTACGGCATGAATGCTTATGAAAAAGGTCTCTCCGTCTTCAATATCAACAGTCTGTGTCCCGCTCATTCCGCTGCCATCACCTCCTACCATATCGACAAAGAAAGATGCGTTAGGAACAAGTTTCCCTTTGAACGAACCAGTAATTTCAGGACAGTAAATTTTTTTTGCTTTTAGCAACGATGGAATCCACGCATTGTCTCCATCTTCTCCTACGTAAATAGCGCTTAGAAATTGAGCCGTTGCGTTGAAAATCGGACTTGCGTTGAATACGGTTCTTATCGGGAAAAGCACTGCATTGGGCTGACTTCCTGCTTGAAGGATAAACTTCAAAAATTCAACAACAGTATCGTTGCCATAATCACGGACAATTTGCAGCGAGTTAGCAACTCTCTTTATCTTGAAACCGCCAACAATCACTTCACTTCTTGCATTCAGTTTTTCAAGGGTGGCCGTCTGCTCGTTGTCCAAAGCAAGGCAATTTTCCCAGCTGATGTTTGAGGGTTTGTTCTGTACGTTCAGAAGGATTTTTTCTTGTATTTCGACATCTGCACTTCCCTTGCTCTGTTCCGTCTCATCCCTGTCAAAATCAATGGTGTCAAGGCCTTGCAAAGCACCTTCGGTAAGAAATTCAGCAAGCGTTCCCTGAAGCCAGGATGTCTTCAGTAATCCATTCAGTTTTGGAATGACTCTAGGCGCTGTCGGAGAGTCCTGTTGTGTTGCGCAGAACTTGCCACCCCTGTTTTCCAGCCATCCGATTCCAAGCTGGACGCTGTTGCCAACATCCGGATGCGGAGAGATTTTCGCATTCCGGTCCATAATGACTGCGTTCAGGTTTATGGAGGAGGAAAGCAAGTAGTTGTATTCGGAAGGAGGGAAATAAACGGGAAGGTTCGGGTGGCTAGCCTTGATTCGAGAAAGTCCTTGGAACAAGTCCACGGCAGGGTCGTGGTCGTTGTTGACGCCAAAAGTGCGGACATCCACGAATCCGGAGGGTTCATACACCCACGTGCCTTGATTTGCGTAGCCTTCGACGGCAGACTTTATCCTGGTTCCGTAGTTCTCGGAATAAGGCTCCTGCACCCACCTGAAAATCCTGGAAGGGCAAAAATCGTTGGCAGAACTGTAGCCCAGCACAACGCAGGACCCCACCTCAGGATTGACCGAGCGGAGTTCGTCGATGGATGCCGCAACGGCTGCTCCGGAATACTCCACACTGAGCTTCTGCGTCTTGGAATCCATCGTGTAAACCAACTCCCACTGGGGGTCGTCAAGCCCAGTGGCTCGCTCCACGAGCATCTTGTACTCGATTCCGTCGTCCACGAAGGGCTGTATTTCGAACACGCCCAGGTCGTTCAGAGGCAGCGGATTCTGGATTTCGTTGTGGTCCTTGTCAAAAACGTGTATGAGTACGGTCTGGTTGTCGTTTTTCGGCTCGACAAAAGTCACCCTACCGCCAACAAGCGGATTTCCGGAAACCGGGTCAAAAAAGGGCGAAATGAGGTTGAAAACGTTCTGCATACCATTTATTTAGTCCCGTTTTTGCAGAACGCTCTTATTTTTCCGTTTTTTATTATTGCTGCCAATCGTCCAGCAAATACCGCATTATTGCAGGAAGCGCTTTTTTGGCTCCTTTAGGCTGATTTACAAAGTAGAGAGCTGCTCCTGTACCAACGGCATTTTTCAAGCCTCCCTCGACAATGTTCTTGCCGATGTTCAGGTCTTCCATTATATTATCTATTTCTTCAATACGTTTAGCATCCTTTGCCGCATCAGGCGCAGAAATGCCAGAAGCAATTCCCCTTGAATTGTATTCTGAAAGTTCTTGAGTCAATGCATCTTGTTCTTTGGCAAGTTTTTTCTTTAGTTCAGCGTTTTTCTTCCCTAAAAGCAGCTTATCCAAGCCAGATTCGAGCTTCTGTTTTGCTTTTTGGACAGGAGCTGAATCAACAACAGAATCTACAAGTTTCTTGCCCTTTCCAACAGCTCTAAGTCCGAGAAGCGACAACGCACCAGTAATACCGCCAACCAAAGGCGTTTTGAAGTCTTTCACGGCTTTTGCGACATCGCCTCGCTCTGTGTATTTCTCGCTTGGCGAATCAATGTAAGTTCGCTCCGTAAGAGCGGAGTCAGCGATTCCGTGTCCATAATCTAGTAGAGCACCAAGCCCTGTTCCTGCCACAGCCTTGTTTTTTAGAGCCATTTTTTCAGCAGTTCCAATCTTTCCGGCGCCTAAAATACCAGAGGCGTCAAAAAGCATATCTGCTGCGTTTGGCGTCTGTCCTTTGGAGGCCTTAGAATCTATTCTCGGGAACGTAATCTGAGCAAGAGCCTTGTCTACAGAGGAACGCTTCTGCATCTTGCTTATATCGTTTGCTCGCAAAAGAATGGAACTCAAGTCTGAGACAAGTTGTTTCTGGTCAACATTTGGGGAATATCCGTTCTTGCGCAAGAACTCGACATAGTTTTCAGCATTTGTCATTATCTTGCGAAGGTCGTTGTTTAAACGGCTCTCAAAGCGAGTCCTTGGTAAAGAAGCCTTTCCCTCAATCGGAGCATCATAATCAGCAAGAAGCGACGCCAAACCACCGTTATTGACATCGTAACCAAGATTTTCTGCAAGACGCTCTGCCTTTGAAAATAGGTCTTCCCCATCGTTGCCTTCTTTGTCAAGGACGATGTTTTCAACGTCAATAGGCCTCATATTGACTTTTGACCAGTCGAAAGCGTTCTTGTTCCAGTCCTCGCCTTCTTTTTTGTTTCTGTCAACAAAAGCGTCAACGAAAGTCCTCATAAGGGCCGGATTCTTCTTTGCTGCCTTGATTATGGTGTTCCTGACCTCGTCATAGTTCCGCTTATCTTTTATCATGTCGGAAAGCTCGGAAAACTCACCAAAATCGTATTTTTTTCCCTGTTCTTCAAGAAATTCAGGATAGAACTGCAAGAGGAAAGCCTCTCGCATTAGCTGTTCAATCTTTGGAGATTTGTTTTCTGAACTCATATCTGACCTCCAAGCATCCTGTAACGGCGCTTAGCTATAGGGTCCTTCAAAATTTCTTTGACGACGGCTTTAGTCAGTCCTTCAGGAAGTTTCCCTTGGCCCATAGATTTTTGCGCTTCTTTTTCAAGAGCATTCTTTGCGTTGGCTACTGCTCGTTGGAAGTCTTCTTTAGCTTTTTTCTTTGCTGCGTCCTGTTCGGTGGCCGTTTTACCAGAACCTAGCATCAAGGCATCTCGTGTGGTCGGGTCTCCGTTCGCCATAGAAACACGCAAGTCCCATATAGGAGCAAATCTTTCATCTTGCAGCACATCGCTTCGTCCAGATTCAATCAGTTGCTTTCTTAACTGGTCGAATTTAGCCAAATCAGTAACGCCATTTTCATCGGGTCTTGGAATCAGATCAATGTAATCGTCAATGGTATCTTCTTTACCATCGCCAAGACCAAGTTCTGCGGCAATATTTTCCCATTTTACGCCATATTGTGGGTTTTCATCATAGAACTTCTTCGCCATTTGAAGAATTTTATTATCACGTTCCACTTCACGACGAGAGCGCAAAATCCCATCTGGCTTTGCCAGCACCTGCAGCAAGAGACCTTTTGTAAAATCAGCTCCCCTTCCAAGGTCTTCACGAGCAAAATTCTCCTTACGCAATTTTTCCTGGTAGGCTCTTTCATCAGCAAGGTCTTCTTTCTGCTTGTTCCATTGCATATGCTGGCCGACAATTTCAGGGCCAACGGTGTCTGTCACCTGTTGAGCCTGTTCCTGAGTGTAGCCGTTGCCGAGAAGGTAATCAAGAGCCGACTTCTTTCGAGCCTTTTCACGGTTAGCCGCCTGCAAATTTTGCACAAAACCGTCCAAAGCATTGCCCAAGCCCTGCATCACCTGGCCATTTCTTGCGGCCATTCCCTGGTGCAAGGCATTAAGGCCAGAGCCAATCTGAAAGCCGTTGAATCCGTCGTAAAGCGACATAGTTCCTCCTTAGCGGAAAAGTCCGGTAAAGTCAATGTTCAGAGGGTCGAAAACCCTTTGCCAGGTGTCCCTGTGTCCCGGATCCTGCGATTCGAGAGCGGCAAGCTGCGCCTGGTAATCGGTTTTATTCTTCCAGAAGTCGCCATTAAGTCCCATAAGAGCCTGATAGTAGGCATTGTCCGCACTGGAGAGGTTTCCTGCACGGTCTGCCGCCATCTGGTATTGTGCATTGGCAAGGTTTGCGGCAGAGGTGGCTGCGGCCTGTTTCGCCTGTTCGTTGCCCTGCCAAATCCCCTGTTCGAGACTCTTGTCGGCCTGGTAGGCATTAAGAGCGTCGTTATACATCTGCGTGGCCAGAACCTGGTTCTGGGCTGCAATCTTGTTGGCCGTGTCGCTGGAAAACAGATTTCCGCCCAAAGCCTGAGACTGGTTGATAGCGTCGTTAGCCTGGTTTACGGAAAGCTGGAAGGCGGGGTCGAAAAAATCGTCAACGCTCTTTCCATACTGGAACTGTCCGGCCTCGTACGGAGTAAGGCCGTTTACACGGCTCTGTGCGTCAGACAGGGCCGCTGCGGCTTCTTCTGGAGAACCCCAAAGGCTACGGCTGGAACCGAGCATATCGGCAAGAATCTGCTCTCCTTGAGCCTTTGCCTGGTCTGCATAGCCTTTGGTTGCTTCAAGGCGTTTAATTGCGTTCTGGACCCCTTCGTGAGAGGCTTCCCTTGCGTTCTCGTTTGCAAGTCCGCTACCGATAAAACCGAGTCCGGATAAAAGTCCTGGTACCATGATAGTCCCTCTTTCTTATTTATTTAGTAGGATTGTTGCGTAAATCGTGAACCTGTAGCCTCTCATAGATTGGGGGACGTCCAGGATAATGCTGTTCGCCTCCGCTATCTTGCAGCAGGACGAGTAATCTCCGGTGAAAATCACCGGAAATCGTTCAGGCATTTTTGGAATTTCCAAGGCCTTTGTGCCTTTGGGGAAGCTCCCCCAGAAATGCACGACACGGCCTGCCTTTGTGACACGGACTCCGTTAGGCATGTCATACGTGCCGTATTCGCCACGGAGCGCTTCTGCAAGCGTTTTGTTGTCAAGGTTGGTATTTCCTATGCTTGTCATAAAAACTCCTCGAAAACCGCCTAGAAATTGCTTAGCGGGGTGTGTGAAATCTTGCAGCCTGTAATCACCACGTTCACACGGTCCGAAATCGTGAAACGGAAAACAATCATGTTTCCGGCGCCTATTCCGTACCAAATCGTGCGGTGACTATACATTCCGACCTTGCCGCCATACCCCCAGCGTTCAGGTCCGAATGTGTTGCCTCCGTCGAAACTGACTTCCAGCATTACAACGGGATTCCTTGCATCGTTCTCGTTGTTTATGTCGTTGGTCGTGCCAGTGTTCCACAAAAGGAGCAGGTCGTTTACCATGAACGGCGAAAAATCGTTGGTAAGGCAGGGAGCCGTCCTGCGCTTGATGATAGGCTCACCCCTGAAATCGTCATACTTGTTCTTGTCAAGCACGGCAATGACCTTTTCCTTGTTAGAGCCAAGGCAGATGTCTCCTTCAAGATTTACGGCAAATCGAACCCACCAGGCCCCGTCTGTCCCGTTCTGGAGCCTAGTGCTCCTGTTGTGCCATTGCCTCGTGGCAAAGTCGTAGCAATAAGTTTTTCCGATGGCTGGAATGGTTATGCAGTAGAAATGGTGGCCGTTCTGCATCCATCCGAAAGAAAATGCGTCTTCAAGACGAAGGCCTTCCCATTCCCTTTCCATAACGTTGGTGGAAATCCGTACAGGAGCGCCTCCGTTGCTCATCCATACACTACGCTCACCCCTTGCGCTTGATCCAAGGAAAATAACGTTTCCGTCTAGCTCAACGATGGAGTCTCTCGCCTTTGTTCCAAGGTCTCGGATGTTCCTGTTCACACTGGAAAAGACCATGGATGAAAAGCCCTGTGCGTCCGTACTGGCTTCCTGGTTGTAAATCTGCATGGATTTTTCGCCAACAACAAACAGAAGGTCTCCGCATACAATCATTCCGGAAATCTTGTCCGCAGAATACTCTGCGGTCTGGAATCGGGGCTTCGAATACCTGTCAAGCCACAGGTAGCTAGTGTAGGAACTTGGTTCTTCAGCCCACAGGTACACTTCCTTGGTCTTGACCTTGTAGGAATCTCCATCTTCATACTGGATGTTCCCGTTTTCAAGGTCGTAAACGTTCCTGGTGTAGTTCGTTCCGCCAAGCACGTAAGCGTCAGTATAGTACCATGTGTCCGTATCGGGGTCGTTGATTACAAGGCATCCGTTAATTGAGCAAATCTGCGTAGGACGCACATGGAATTCCGTATCCTGGACAATTTCGTCGGCAGTCTTGTAAACCCTTATCGGAGTCTGGAATCGAACAGGCAGGTCAACACCTGTCGCCTTTTCAGGGGACAGCGGATAGGCAAAAACGATGTCTCCACCATCAACCCAGCAAACATGGCTATTGATTCCGCCTGTTTCAGCAAAGCAGACTTTTTCAAGGTTCAGGGTGTTTGAGGAATAAATTGTCTCGTAGCCGTAAACATTTGTTATCGGATTCTTCCGGATTCTGACAACGCAGGATCCAAATGCGGCAAAGACGGAATTGTCGCTTGCGACAAACATTCCCCTGCATCCTACAGCGTCAATGTTAGGAATGGCGGAAAGGTCAAGCACAACCCTTTCGCCCTCGACAGAACGTAAAGAAGTCGTGAAATAAAATCCGTTGGAAGCCTCCTCCACACTTTCAGCATAGAGATTCTGCGAAACGGCACACCCCGCAATCTTCACGTCCGACTCGTAAGAGCCTCCGATAACATTGTTTATCAGCCTGGTCTGCTTCATTAGAGATACCGTCCTGAAAGAACCTGGATGGCGTGGTCGTCGTAGGCGCCTACGCTCCTTGCGGGGGAAAGAATGATGGAATGCTTAGGAGCGTTCACCTTCTTGATATTGGCAAGCATCGCATCCTGTTCGGCCTTGATGCTTGCCTCCTTGTCCGGAGGTACTCCGTAGCGGATGCACACCTTCAGGGCGACCCCGTACTTCAGAAGCTGTTCGTATTGAGGCGGAGCGCCAAGAATCGTGGAATACTCCATTGGCGGAATGTTCTTGTTATAGATTACCCTTGCGTCAAAATTTCCGTTCTCGCAGTCAAATACCACGATTCCGTTACCGTCCGAGTCGTTGGTGAAGGCAAAGAACGTCGGAAGGCAGCATTGGGAGCGGTGCTCCCAGATGTCCTCGTAGCTCAATCGGCGAAGGGGGGTCCATACGTTCCCGTTCTTGTAGAGAACCTTGTTGACCTGAATAGGCTTCTCGCCTATAAATTCAGAGCCGTCGTCAGGCGAAATCTTGGCCTGTCCACCACTCACCTTGCCGTCAATGGTATTCGTGGTAAAGGGAAAATAGTTCTCGGTATTCCAAGCGTAAAGAAGCTCGTTAAGGAACATAAGTCCTTCCGAACTCATTTCGGCATTCATAGGAACGCCTGTAGGAACAATGCCAGCATAGGCGTAGCCGTCCCTTATAATCTGAATCGCTGACTTCGGCATCTTGAAAGTCTCCGTTAAAAGGAAAGGCACGAGGCACTTCCGCACCCCGTGCCAGTTCCCTATGTACCGTGGGAATTAAGCCTTGACGTAAATCAAGCGGCAGGCTCTCGGGTCAACGATGTCGCCAAAGTAGGCGCAATCGAGACGCATGGAGTTGTAACGCTTGAGCAGGTTTCCGCCAGAGGCGAGCTGCACGCTCATTTCTTCCGTCGTGGTCGTGGTGTTGTTGCAACCTTCCACATCGGGCAGTTCGAACGGAGTCCAGTTGAAGGCTTCGTCTTCCTTGATGAGAGCGGTGTAGTAGGTGGCGCCGGAGTCGCAAAGGCCAGTTACGGCGGATTGTGCGGCAATGGCGGAGCCATCGACAAACACGGTGTTCTGGTAGCCCTTGGTGTTGTCGTTGAAGTAAATCGGCAGCACCTTGACGGTTGCGGCACCTTCGGTGACGGTAGCGTCTTCCTGCACCACGAACACCTTGAGCCAATCCATCTTGAGGCCAGCGGTGGAAACGTCATAAACGCCTTCGATGGTGAAGGTGGTTCCCTTCTTGATAGGACCAGTGGAAAGTCCGGTCAACTGGATTTGGTCAGCACCCTGGGTAGAGACGGCTGCGGCCACCTTTACGCCAGTATTGGCGGTAGAAAGGGCTGCACCCTGCTTGAACATGGGCATGAACGCCTCGTTTACCCAGTCGGCGTTGGCGTAAATACCGATGCTGTTGCGGCGGTACATTTCCTTCATGATGTCGTCCGGAAGGTCGAACTTTTCACGCATGGAAGCGGTGGAAAGCAGGGACTTCAGGAGCGGGGACATGAAGCCAGTCCAGGAGCCAGTGGACTTGATTGCCTCAAGATAGGCCATGGACTTGCTCAGCACGCCGAAATCGGCGGTAGCGGAAACGCAGGCGCCAGCGGCACGGGTCCAGTTACGGCCCACGAGGTCCTTTTCGATGTTCTGAACCAGGTGGTTAATGCGAGGACGCACGATGTTCGGGGTGATCTCGCCAATCTGGAAGATGTCTTCCAGAGCGCCGTGGTTCACAAGTTCCCAGCCGTTGTGAGCGTAGCAGGAAACCTTGTAATACGAGGAATTGCCACGCTGAGTGTCGTTGGTGCGGTCCAGCGCATTTGCAATGGGGCCGTTGGGACCAGTCAGCTGTTCAGTGTCTCCAGTACCACCAGCAGGCACATACACGTCAATCACGCCGTTGGAACGGGTGTTCTTGTTGATGGCATCCTTGCCAAGGTTCACACGCTTCTGCATGAACGGGATGGTCAGGGAAACGCCAGCGTTGATGCGGTCAACGAATTCTTGCCGAGCGGCGGAATAATCGCTTGCCATGATGTTTTCTCCTTAAAAACGGTTCTTTCTCAGTTCTTCCTTGTACCTGTCAACCCGTTGCTGGGGAGACAGACCGGAAACGTCTCTTGTCCCCGTTCCGTTTGTTCCAAAAGCACCTGGCGTAGGCAATCCTGCGGCGGTATTGGCCTTAGGCGGAGTCTGCTGCGGCTGCTGTTGAGGAGCCTGAGGCTGCTGCTGGGCCTGTGCGTACTTCTGCTCGATGGCATCCTCTAGCCCGTATAGCCGATACTTCTGCTTCTCGGGAGGCAATTCGAACAGACTCAAGAAGTCCGCAGGCCTTGCCTGGATAATCGCAAGAATTTCGGCCTTCCGCTTGCTGTGATTTACAACGTCAAGCAGGGCTTCTGCCCTTTCGTCGGTGAGAATCTGGCTCAGTTCCGATTCAGGGTTTTCAAGGTCCTTGTAGATGCTTCCGGCACGTTCTGCGCCAAAAGCTCTTTCAAGGCTCGAACGAAGTTCGTTGTTACCGTTCTGGAGTTCGGCATCTCTTTCACGGGCTTCCTGGACCTGCTTCATCACCTTTTCGGTGATTTGCTTTTCCATGGTCTTGTACAGGTATTTCCTGTATTCGTCCTCGTTGGGGAAGTCTGAAAGTTTCTTTACGGCTTCCGGTTGCTGGGTTGCCCCGCCCCTGTTTGCCGCATCGGCTTCCAGTTTTTTCACTCGTTCAAGGAGACGCTTGTTCTCGAAACGCATTTTTGCCATCGCATTCTGCTGCTTCTGTGCATCGGAAGGGATGGTGTTTTTCGGGTCTTCGGTTCCCTTGCCTCCGGCCTCCGGCGGAGTGTCCACCTTCTGTTCGGTGGATCCTTTTCCTGGGTCGGCTGGTTTCGGGTCTTCGGTTCCCTTGTCGGCAGGCGGGTCTGTCTTTACACCGCTGGGCTTGTCGTCGGTCTTCGCTGTCTGCTGATTAGCTGTTTCGGCAGACTGCCTGGAACTGACGATTTGCTTGTATTTTTCTTCTTCGGTCATAGGTAAGCTCTCGCATCGTGCATGGGGCACGTTCCCTTACCAATCCATTTAGAGCGGTTTCTGCTTTTTCCAGAAAAAAAAATCCAGGCTCTCGCCTGGACTTGTTTAAAATTGCCGTTTTTGAACAGATTTAGGGGAAAATCGGGTATTGCTTTTCTTGCGGTGCGTTGTTTTTTGCCACCGTGTCGAGAGCCTTTTCCGTAATTTTCGCCTGGTTCTCCATGGCAATCTTTTTCATTTCCTGCTCGTTTGCGGCCTGCTCTCTCTTTGCTTCGAGAAGCACCTTCTGGGCATCCACCTTCTCCTTTTCGGAATTCTGGATGAGCATTTTCTGCACGTCGTGCTCGAAACGCTTGTCTTCCATGATAAGGTCGGTCTGCGTCCGGAGTTGCGCCTGCGTGAGCTGGTCGTTGAGTTGCTTGTTCTGCTGCTGGGCCTGCAGAAGCTGCTGCTGTAGTTCCTGCATCTGCATCTGCTGCGCCTGGAATTCCTGCCAGGAAGGGACACCGCCACGGAGTTCGGCAGGAAGCATGTTGTAGAGCATATCGGACAGTTCCTGACCGCCTTCGATGTCGAGCGTCTTCACGATTCTCTGTGAAATGAGCGGCTTGAACGATTCGGGGACGATCTGGGCAAGGGCGAGCAACTTTTCACGGTCTTCTTCCATCTTGGTCAGAGAGACGCATCCTTCCTCGACAACAATGTCGTAGGAACCTTTAGGTAAATCCAGCCCATAGAGCATAATGCAAAGGTGAGCAATAACATTTCCGGCGATGCGGATTGTCTCCTTGGCGTGGGAAATGTAGTTGCTGACATTGCTTTGGCTGGACTTGGTCCTCAAAAGGACTTCGGTGGCCGTTTTCTGGTCGGTAAGGTTCTGCTCAACGATGCCGTTTGGCGAAATGCCCGTCGCCACGCTCATCTGGTTGATGGACTGGTCGATAATGGACTGCAAGTCCGCAGTCACAATCTTCGGCTCGACAAATGTAGGCAGGGGCAGCACGGTTTTCTTGTCGGAAGCCCGCCAGTTAGCCTCTACCACCTGAGAGGTTCCGAATTCCGCATTCTGGAAACATTCCTCGTTGCCTTCGAAAGATTCCGTGTAGCCAAGGAAAAAGCCCTTTGGAGACTTTGCTAGGCGTTCGATGAGCTGGCTTTGAGAATAGTTTACGATAAGCTGCTCGCTCATTACCTTGCGGATAATTCCGCTGAAGGTTCTCTTGTTCTTTATCCAGACCCTGTCTCCGGTAAAGGCGAAAATCGGGAGGTATTCCAGGCCCTCGAACACGCCGTAATCAACGATGCTGTCACCGCAAAGACGGAAATACTCAACATCGTGTCCGTCTCGCCTGTAGTATGTCACCACGGCAACATGGTCCTTTGGAACTTCCCAGGATTTGCCGAAATCGGTAAGACGTGCCTTTTCAGCCCTGTTTGACCTCACAACGTCTTCGCCATAGACTTCCTTGGCCTTCTTGTAGAGCATGAAATCGACAACGGCGATGCGGTCGGCCTCCTGGAGAGCCACGCCTTTTGCGTCGGGGTCGAGAATCACCATGGTCTGGTCCTCGATGTGGAGATACTTGATAACCTTCTCCCCCATCACCTCGTCGATAGTAGCGTAAGAAAATCCGATTCCTGTACTTACAGAGTCGTGGAAGCCCATGGCATTGCTTTCATTGGTGCAGAAGTCGTTCTGGAGCTTGGTCAGGTGGTCGTTCAGTTTTACGCACTCTGCCTTTATCGTTTCTGCGTTGAAACCGACATTTCCCATGCCCGTTTCCACGTCCAACTGGCCTGCTTCGGCATTGGCGTTGACAAAAGTGTCCGTATTGTACCGAGGAACAGCCTTGAACTTGAACGGCCTGGAACTGAACGGATTCACGACTGCGTTTACGAATACGGAGCAAAGGTTGATGGTAACCTGGGCACGGTTCTCGCCTCGGTTGGTCTTGTCGTTATCGTCCCACTGTTCCCCAGCCTCGAACTTTCGGTCATTCTTGACTCTCTTGTAGAAATCGCCGTAAAATTCGTTGGAAGCCTTGGCAAAGTCCTTGACCTCGTCAATGATGCCGTCTTCTGTCTTGGCCCAGTCCAGTTCTTCTTCATTTTCGTTCATGAGAACTTCTCCTTGGTCTGTTTGTTAATCCTTATAAGTGATTCCATGCGCCTTTTGTTGACTCGCACCTCACCAACCAACCTGTTCACTACCCTAGAAATCCTCGGCATCTTGCGACTTTGAACAGATGCAATAATTTCCACCTGTGCTTTCTCAAAATGACCCTTCAGCAGCCTCCGCTTGTTTCTCAGGTAGAACGGTTCTATGGTCTTTCCGCTCTCCTCCATGAGTTCCAGGTGCATTTCGTTGTCAAAGTTCAGTTGCCTGACGGTTCTCTTGAACGCATTGAGGGCTGTAGTGTACAAGTAGTTGAAAACTTTCCTATCGTCAGAGCAGTCAATGTTTTTCATGCTAGTGTACACGTCAACGCAAGCGGTTGAAAACATTTCGGCTTTCCAGTCGTCCGTGTACCTGACGAAACACCTGTCCTTCGTCAACAGGTTCAGGAGACGTTTAACACATTCCCCCAGCTCAATAGACGAGTAGTCTCCGCTTTCCACGGCCTTCTTTATGAGCCTTGCAAACATGGTCCTTTCATTTTTTTCGAATTCCATAAGTTTATTTAGTCCCCTTTTATCCAAAACTGAACTTGTGAGCCGTTTTTTCGAGTTTTTGCCAATGGTGGCGAGCCTTGGCGAGCGGGTCGTCAAGCGCCTTTTTCTTCATGAAATCCACTCCGTAGCCTAAAACGCCGTGGTGGAAGGTCAAGGCGAAAGCGTCGGACGTGTCCGGTGATCGCCCTAGCAATTTCTTTATAAGTTCCTTCGGAATGAGCCGGAATTTGCCTCCATCGTCCAGCATATACCGCTGAGCCGACAGGTCGGCTTCCAGTTCCTCGTCGCTGAAACTGCCTCCCTGCTTGCACCATTCCAGAGCCGTGAAGTACATTTCGGCTCTTTCGTTGAAATAATGAACGTCGTCGAAGGCCTTTTCGCCAAATCCGACCTCGAAAACGTTGTAGCCCAGCTGCCTGAGTAAATCCACGGCGCCTCCTCCGTATGCGGTATCTACGCACACGCAATCAAGGCGGACTCCGAGTTCCTTGCACGTGTCCGCCAGCTTTCTTACGATGTCAACCTGTTGCCCCGTGTCTGTCTTCTCGGAGCGGATTATCCTTACAACTCGCTTGCCTATGCGTAGGACTCCTACGGTATAGTCACCGCCAAACCTTGCGCAGTCCAGGCCAATAACGGCCAATTCGTCCATGAAATAGCGTTCAGGCGCCATCCTGGAACGGACAAACTCCATGATGTCCTGGGTGAACAGGGTGTCTTCCAGGTCGCTGTCAAGGATTTCTCCTAGAATCTGCTGCCTGTACAGCCTCGTTCCAAGACCGTATTTCTTAATCTGCATCAGCTTGTAGGCCCTCGATGTGAAGGCGTTGTCAAGCGTAGATGCCCTGATGATGCAGGAAGGGTTGTCCCTGCACATCTTCGAGAACCACGAAGACACGGCGGAGCCGTTTGGCGAACTTGTAAGCCTAATGAGCGGCTGGTCCACGTTCTCGCCACGGAGACGGTCCGTTGCGTAGTTGTAAACCTCTATGGGGAGGTATGCCGCCTCGTCGAACACGGCGCACGTAAAGTCCGTAAAACCGAGGATTCCTTCCGGATTGTCTCCGGTGGCGCCATAAATGGCCCCATTTCCTATTTTAATGGTCTTTGCGGACTTGTTCTGCTCGAACCTTATGCCGATTTGCGTACAGACTATCTGTATTTCACGGAAAAGCACCTCGGAAAGAGCACGGTAGTTCTGGGCAACCGCAAGTATTCTCTCTCCTTTCCTGGCTCTGTAAACGCACCACCAGGCAAGCGCACGGCTTTTTCCTGCACCGACCCCACTCTGAATGATAACGAGCGGTTCGTCCGCTCGCTTCATGAATTCAATCTGGAATGGGGACAGTTTGCATTTGAACATCAGCTCTCTATCGGTTCAGGCTTTTGCTCCACGAACTGTATGACCATTTCTCCGCTGATTTCGGTCTTGGTCTCCAGTTCGTTTTCGAATGCAACTTTAATGTTCTGGTCCCTTGTACTCTCGAACGAAAGTCCCAGGAACTTGTAGATGTCGTGAATAGTGGGCCAGTCCCTGTTGTTAAGCGCCTCCACAAAAGAAGGCGTAATGTCCGCAAGGACTGGAGTAATCTTGTCTCTCGGGATGTTCCTGCTTTCCCAGAATTCCGCCATCTTGTCGCTGATTTTGCTGGCAGGCATTGCAAAGTCAACCATTGGCCGAACATTGGCAAAAAGGCTCGCCTTTTTCTTGCGAGCCTCAAGACCCTTCCGGGAGGCCTCCTTTGCCTTGGTGCTGCCCTTCTTGAAAGCGTGTAGCTTTCCGAGCGCAGATATGTTCGGATTACCCCGCTTTGCCATAAGCCTTCAGAACGGTGTTTTTGAATAGTTTGATTTCACTTTCCAGCCGTCCGACAAAGAGAGCTACGGAGTCCGCAAGCATATCGGCTGCTTTCTCTGCGAGCTTCGCTTTCTCTGCAAGGTGTTCGTTGAGTCTTGCTGCTTCCAAGTCCAAAAAGTCCTTCGGGGTAAGGCAGTCAGTCTCATTGACTCCGTTGATTTCAATGGAGACCTTGATTTCGGCATTTTCGCCGAAGTCTTCATGGATTCGGTCTTTCAGGTTCTTGACGTATTCTTTTGCTTTTGCTTGAGGGTCAATCTTGCCCATCATCTGTTCGCACATAGGTTTTCCTCTTTGTTGATTTGTTGTTGAAAATGTTTGCGGCGGATCCCCCGCCGCTAGGTTCCTTTCGGAGAATGGACGAACCAACAGAATTTCTACAGCAGTCCCATTTCACGGAGTCGCCTTTCTCTCTCTCGTTTCTTCTTGCGCTCCTCTGCCATTTTCTTCCTTGCGCTCTCGCTTGCGCTAAACCTTCCGAGTCCTCTCGTGGACATCTTCGTTCCTGGCCTGCCCTGCCTCGTGTTTGTTCCGCCTGCGCTTCCTCCGTACTTGCTGGACTCCGTTTTGACCTTTTGAGCCTTGAATGCACTTCTTGCGTTCTGTTTGGCCGTTTGCACGGATTTTTTAGCCGTGGTGCTCTTTTTATTCATCGGTTGCGGAATCCAGTCTGTCGTTCCCGTGTTCTTGAGCGTCTTGATTGCGCTCCTGCGCTTCTTCGGAGATGTCACGGAGGTAACAGGAATACGCTCGGCTTTCTTCTGCTTCAGAGTCTCGATGCGCTTGGCCTGCCCCTGGATTCTCCTTGTCAAATCCTTGGCTGGTCCGAGTTCGCCTCTCTCCACGGCCTTCCGGATTCTGCGTTTCTGGCTTTCGGTGACCTCGGCACGGATTTTCCTGCTGGAACGGGGAGAATACGGAGCGTCCGGACGCATCTTGTTGATGAACTTCAGCATCTGCGTCTCTCTGTTCCTTTCCGTGATGTTCACCGGAGCGAGAGACTGTCCGTAGTTGAAGCCGAAACGCATTGTTCCTACTGGGTTTTGCGCCCACTCCATGGTTTCAGCAGGAGTGAGTCCGGCAGGAACCTCGATTGTTGCGCAGAGACAGTTCGGGTGCGTAATGAAGGCCACGTCCGGAGTGTTGAAGAAGTGCGGGGACATTCCTAGCAGCTTGCATTTCTCGCAGCAGTTCGGATGAGCAACGAAAAGGAACTTTCCGGAACCTCCTTGCATCATGTCCAGCGGATTTGCCCCGTTTCGCAGTACCTGACGGCCAGCACCCTTGACGCCGATTCGGACGGCGTTTTTCGCCACCTCTCTTTTCAGCATCTGTTGCGCAAGCGCACGGCCTATCATTCCTGCAAAAGCCATTGGCTACATTCCTTTCCAGGCCTTCGCCCTGTCTTCTGCAGACTCCTTCCTTGTCGCCTGTACGTTGTCCAGCTTCTGGAGAATGAGCGCCTGCGTGTCAAGGATTTCCTTGAGAACCTTGTAGAGCATTTCCGATGCCGACTCTTTCTTTTCTTTCTTTTTAGGGGGATTGTTTTCTGCCATAACCGAAAAATGGCTTTTGAATAAGCGAAAAACAATACTTCCGCAAAAAGTTTTTCATTTTCATTATTCGCAGTTGTTCGCTATGATTCTTGTTGATTCCCGTTGCTACTTTCTGCGTTTTCGGAGTAGGTCTCGATATGGCCGAGCAGGGCTTCTTCGATGTCGTACACATGGCACACGTTTGTGTCCTCCGCCATGCCGTGACGCTTCAGCCATTCCTTCTTTTCGGATTCCTTCTCGAACACTACCGTTAGAACGCCCTTGGCCTCGGTGTGCCAGTTGCCGAACTCTTCCTGGTTTTCCTTGTATTTCTCACGGCCTTCCTTCTTCTTTTCCTTCATGGCGGCAATGTCTTCGGCGTTTGCTTCACGTGAAACAACGGGCTTTTCTTCGACCTGCTGGATTTCCGGAAACTCGATGTCGATGACCTCCTCGGAGAAACCGAAATCCTCGGAAACGTCGAGAGAGTATTCCTCAGCAAGTCGCTGAAGCTGTCCGAAGTCGAATTGCCCCTGGTTGTCCTGGTTGTTCAGCACCACGTTCATGCGGATTTCGTCCTTTTCCGGAAGGTCAACCTGTAGCACGTCCAAATTGTAGTCCTTCGTCCGCTGGATTGAATCAATGGCGGCGAGCCTCTGGTGACCTCCTACGATGTGGCCTGTATGGGCGTTCCACACCAGGTGACCGACAAGGCCGTTCTTGGAAATGGACTTTTTCAGGCGTTTTGCGTTGGCCTCGGTTATGAAACGGGGATTCAGTTCGTCGTCGACGACCTGTGAACGGTGGATTCTCACCACCTTGCCGACCTGTAGGAACTTCGGCTCCTTGGGCTCACTGGATTTGGAAGAGGTCTTTGCCATAGATAAGCTCCGGATTGTTTGCCGCTCTCACGTAGTCGATTTCCACGTTCGGGTCCTGGGCTATTGCCGCCTGGTAGTCCTCCTCGGAAATCTGGTGCCGGAGAACGTAGGCTCTGGCTCCTCTGTGGTCCTGGAAATCGTGCTTGTATCCGAGCGAGTATTCGATTGAAAGGGGGATCCTGTTTGCCGTAACATAGCCACGAATTGTCCTTGCGGTCCATCTGCGCAGAGGATAGCCGTATTTTCGCTGGTAGTCGATACCGTCAGTGAACCCCTTCAGCATACCACGACGTTGCAGGCTCTCGTCCATCCGCATTCCTTGGATGCAGAGCGAGCATCCGTTGCGTTCCATGAACTCGGAAATGCAGTCCGGCTGCTTCATGCCCTTGCATTCAGGCCAAATCTGGATTTCCGACCTGAAACCGTACCTTTTTTCAAGGCTTTCCAGGTATCTTGCCTGGTAAGGCAGCAGCTTGGGGTACTTGCTCCAATGGAAAAAGGCGTGTTTCGACAGGTCCGTAAGGTGGCTCATGATGTGTATGAGCACGGCGAAATCACGACCGAGAGAAACTCCGAAGGCGAAGCGACCGCCAAATGCGGCGATGCACTTCGCCTCGTGGTACATAGGGGAATTGAGGTTCATTACTCGTTGGCTCCGACTTCGAGCGTACCGCCACGAGTGCTTGTGATACGAGCGTTCCGCATCATCTCGGCGCCACGGTTGCCCATGGCACGGACGACACGAGCCGTCTCACGAGGCGAGGACTGTCCGGAAGTTCCCAGGCCCATACGGCGAGCCTGGTTGGCATAAGCCTGGTTGAACTCCTGGCGAGCGGAAGTTACGCCACGGCGGCGTTCCTGGCGGCGAGCGTTACGTGCCTGACGGCGTTCCTGTGCGGCCCTTTCGGCCTTGGTCATTCTCGGCATAAAAAACTCCTTGTGAAAGTGAAACCGATGTCCATGAATAGATTTAGGTGAGATTTTGCAAAGGAGCGGAACTTTTTCCGGAAATGAAAGAATTCAACCTACGCACAATTTGCGAAAGACAAGCGAAAGACCGCAAATTCGTTGAATGTGGAGTCAGGGACGGAAAGCGGAAATACGCATAATCCGCTCAAAAAAAAAGAAACGTGTGTAAACACGCTCCGCTCCGCTCCTTTGCTGGTTATGCCACGGCATTACCACGGAAATACCACGGAACGGAAAAAGAGAAAGAAGCAAAGAGAAAGAGAGAGAAGAGCATGTTAACACATAGAGAGTTAAAAGGAGAGAGTATTACTCTATTCTCTATTCTCTATTCTAGGCATAGGGTTGGCACAATTTGGCAAAGGCTTGGCATAGCGGTGGTATAGTTTGGCAAAGCAAACGCAATGCCACGGCATAGCGGTGGCAATGCCATGGTATAAAACACACAAATAACGCCACGGAGCAGGCAGCGGACACCGCCGTATTTCGCAGGAAACACACTTTTTAGACTGTTTCTCCGTACGATGGTGCCGATGTTTGGCCGACAAAAAAAACGGCTCAGAAAGCCGTTTCTGTCGATTTGCCAGGACTGAAAACTTTCGTAAACGTGAATTCCGGTGCTCAGGCTTCCACTCCCGGCATCTTCTCAACCTCGTTAAGTAACAGCTTCAGTATCTCCTTCGCCTGCCTCGCAGCCGTTATAGGATCTTTCCTCACTGTGTTTTTCTGGTAGTCAGCTGTAAGTTTCGCCGCCAGTTCCGAGCCGAATATCTCGTCCAGGCCCATGCCGTTCTCGACCAGCGTAAAAACCTTGTCAAAGGTCGGCAAAATTTTCGCACTCCTCATTCGTGAAATTGACACTTCCGTAATGTCAAGAGTGGCAGCAACATCTTTCAAAAGCAGCCCTTTCCTTGACATGAACGCAGCAAGTCCGTTGCTGAAAATCTTCCTAGCCTCCGCCTGTTCCATCGCTCCGCCTCCGTCCTGTGGTGGCGGATTGGTCCGCCTGAACTGGTCCGACCTCCTGGCCTGGTCCGACATCCTGAAGAGGTCCGACCGCCGGCTGTGGTCCGCTTAACTCTAAAATAAGTCCAGTAAACAAAAAAAGCAATAAAAAATGCTTTTATTTACTCTGTAGTTAAATTTAGACTTGTTTTTTATCTAGTAGTTAACTATATTTATCTACAAGATAAGTCCAAGAGCGGCAACCGCCGCCGCTGGACAGGCCGAGGCCGTGAGCCTCGGACAGCAGATTGAAACCTACGGAAAAGCGACACGGTCTACAGGTATGCGTCACCTAACGCCTGGAGGCCGGAAATTGACAGGAGCGCCGAGGAACGCTAGGCGCCCTTGTTTCCATGTCTGCGTCTGGTGCCAGGCTCAGACACGGAAACAACCAAACAAAGGAGTCAAACATGAACAACCAACAGAAAATCTTCGATGCCCTGAACGCAATAATCCAGGACCTCGACACGACAAGACAGCTCCAGGATTTCCTGGAATCGTCAACGAGCCTTCCCGACACGGAAACGCTTGCCAGGTTCCGTGGAATAGGTACACGCAAGGCAAAAATCCTACAGGCAGTCTTTGAACTCCAGGCATCCTATTTTGTCGGAACTGAAGCGAGGACTATCAAGGACCCTGAAGACGCCATGAGGCATCTTTCCTGGCTCAAGTTCGAGCAGCAGGAACACTTCTGCGTCCTGACACTTGACAGCAGCAACCATGTGATAAAGTGCCACGAGATTTCAAAAGGCCTCGTGAACCAGTGCCCGGCACATCCCAGAGAGGTGTTCCGCAAGGCACTCGAGGACAACGCCGTAAGCGTAATCCTGGCCCACAACCATCCGAGCGGCGGCAACGAGCCCTCCGACGAGGACTATGCGGTTACAAGGACTCTGAATGCCGCAGGACGAGTAATGCAGATTCCGGTCATTGACCACCTTGTGGTATCAAAGACAGGATTTACAAGCATTTGCAGGCGTAACCCCAACATGTTCGAAAGTTTCATCAACAAATAACCAACAACAACAAACAAAGGAGTAATCCATGATTAACGAAACCGAAAAGAACAACAGCGAAAACTATGACGTGCTCGCAGTAACCAAGGTGGAAGTGTACCCCTTCAAGGAAGGTGCGACGATGGGTCACTTGAAGGCCCTAGCCAATGTGGTCCTGAACGACCAGCTCCTTATCCGTGGCCTCCGTGTCATGGAAGGCGAATACGGCCTGTTCGTGAGCTATCCCAATGACCCGTTCTACAGAGGAGATGAATTCAGGAGCCTCTTGGCACCAATGACCCGCAAACTGCGTGAACATATCGAGAACTGCGTCCTCGAAAAATACCAGGCGGTTATCGCCTAGACAACTTCTCTCGACAGCCCCGGATAAGGACAACAACCCGCCACGAAAGTGCTCGCCAGGATTCACGCCCTGGCCGTGGCCTACCATTCAACCTAAACAAAGGAGTCAAACATGACAACAATAAACCTCAGAAAATTCTTGAAGATGTGCGACACGGACCTATCCTCTCTGCTGTCCGCCATGTTCACAGGAAACCCCTATGCAATCGACGCAAAATATGCCGCCGATTACTACAAAGTGCGTCAAGACCTCAAGGAAGGAAAGTTCAAGGACGACGAATACGGCCCTTGCCTGGAAGACATTTTTGCCGAAATGCTCTCGAAAGGAATGACGTTGGTCTTTACGGACCCCGACGGAAAAGAACACGATGTCACCTTAGATGATGTCGGAAGAGGTTTAGACGCACTCATTGATAAGGCGCCTTGTGCGTTTGCTGATTTCATCAAAGGCGAAGAAGACGCCATCACTGGCATGAATTTTCTCGACTGCATCATCTTCGGTGACGTGGTCTATTGCTAACGGAGGTAGAGCCATGAGCATCAACGAATACAGGCCAGCCTGCGGATGGCTGAAGCACTACCGCAACAAACAAACCATAGAGCGCATCAAGGACGGAGCAACCGTCATTCTTTTGCTCACGGTCTTCGCACTTGCGCAGACCCTTGTCATTACAGTGGAGGCTTTATGAACATGGACGATTTAAGACAACTGGAAAAGGCTAGAGACGAGGCGAAGATTAAAAGGCAGGTTATCGCCGACGGCCTTGTGACCTACCTTCGAAACACCAGCAACGACCCCATAATCCGTGATTACGTCAAGGATTACGACGCCACGACCGCCAAGATCGCCCGTCTCGACGACGACATCTGGCGCTGCATCATGGACGAGTCCGAATCCGTAAGCCACAAGGAGGCCGTATGAGCATGGCCACCGAAATGGAACAGCTAAGGCTACAGGCATACAAGGCCTGCGAGGACTACATAGCGGAATTCCACCGACGGCTGAACACCATGGCCGACATGCACCACGACAGGCCCGAAATCCCCAGGCGGATAGAAAGGCGCATCGTGAAAATCTTCACCATCATCACCTTCAAGGACGACCTTGAAAAGGAGGATTCATGCCCATCATGATGTCCATGAAAAAGGAATACCTGGACCTCGTAAGAGCTGGAGACAAACGTATAGAGTTCCGGAAGCGATGGAACCCCATCTACAAAGGCCTCGTGTTCATCTACGAGTCCGGACCGGAATCTCGTCACAAGGTCGTGGCCATGTTCAGGACCGAAGGCGCCACCAAATACGAGCCTCACAAAGGCATAACGGATGCCGTTTACGAGTGCTCCAGGAAAACCAGGTACACCACGTTCGACGTGGAGTGCATCGAGTCCAAAAAGGAGCCTGTATGGCTCGTCCCCATTATCGACTTCGTAGAAGCGAGAGTGGACATGACGCTTCAGGAGTTCAGCGACAAGTACAGGCTGGACCCCCCGCTAGTCACGCCGCCACAAAGCTGGACCTACATCAAGCAGAAACAACAAACCAAAGCAACCAAAAGGAGGCAAAAATGATTGGTCGAGAAAAACTGACACAGAAGCCCGTGCCCGTCATGATAAATCCTGCAGCAAAGACAAAACTGGAAAGCATCGTGGAGCAGGCAAAAATCAACGGCGAACCGCTGCGGACGCAGAACGGAATCGCCGAGAAACTCATCGAGGCGGAATATGCAAAACGGTTCGGCACGGCCTCCGAAAAAGAGGTTTAAGGAACTTTTCTTTTTCTTTTTTGCCTCGCACTGGATTGAGTGGCTGACGAAGAGCGACGAAGAAGCCGGAAAGCGCTTCAAGGAAATGCTCATCAGGCTCACGAAGAACGAAGCGCCCGAAGATTCCGAAGAATACCAGATGCTAGAGAACCTGAAGGAATACAGAGAGAAACAGCGTCAGAACGGCATGAAGCGCTGGAACAAGGACCAGCCACAGGAGCCGCCGCCTACTCCGCCACAGCCAGCCAATCCACCGAGGACAGCGCCGCCAATGGCACAGCAGCGGAGACGGACACAGCCTAGGCCTACCAAGGAGCAAGTCTACGACATCTGCGACGCTACGGACATCCCCATAGCCGTTGCGATGGAGTGGTTCGACTACATGGAGTCCAAGGACTGGCAAGGAATAAAGACAACCTGGCAGAGCGCACTGCAAGGTTTCTGGAAAATGAAGCAGCGCATTTGACAACCAAAACAAAGGAGTAATCCATGACACAGAAAAACGAAAACGCCGTGGCCGTTGTCACGGAGCAGAATAAGGTCACTCAGGAGTTGCTGGTGGACTACCTGCGCACAATGCATAAAGGACTGACCGAGCAGCAGACGAAGCAGTTCCTTGCGGTGGCCGGAACTTTCGGCCTGAACCCCTGGAAGCGTGAGGTGTACCCCGTCACCTACAAGAACAAGAACGGCTCCACCGACATGAGCATCGTTACAGGTTACGAAACCTACCTCAAACGTGCCGAGCTGAACCCCAATTACGAAGGCTTCACCATCGAAATCAGAGGCAAGTTCAAGCGTGGACAGGTAACAAGGTACGGAAATACCGTCAACGCCATCATTCCTGACGGAGAGGTGAGCTGCGTTTGTTCGGTGTACAGAAAAGACCGAAAGGTGCCCGTTGTCGATGAAGTCTATTTCGACGAGTACGACAAAGGCAACTCCATGTGGCAGGACAAGCCTCGCACAATGCTCAAGAAGGTGGCAATAGTCAGCGCATTCCGCAAGGCGTTCCCAATGGACTTCGGCGGAATGCCTTACACCAGCGAGGAACTGCCTGAACAGATGAGCGGAAGCGAACAGCTTGAAGCCAGCGGCCACACCGAGGTTCAGTACGAGCAGGATGCGCCCAAACAGAAGCCGAATCTCTCCAACGAGCAGAAGGACGCAAACTGGCTCGCAATGTGCGAGGAACTGAGAGCCGAAAATCCGGAGGTCTTTGACGCTTACCTGACAAGGCACAACGTGCCCGATCTCGTGGAAATCCGCAGCTCCAAGGAACGGCAGCGACTCTACATGGACATAAAGGAAACCATCAACGCCACGAAGGCTACTGAAACGGAGGTTGAATTCTAATGAATACCAAAGAGAACGCAGAAAAGGTTGTCGTGACCTTGGAGGAAACCGACAAGGCCTTGACCATCGTCGGCAAGATTGACAACTGGGAAGACTTCTTCATGGACGAGAAGAATTTTAAGCCTGTCCTGGAAGCTGTCAAGAAACGAGCCAAAGGACTCGTTGCAGACCCCACTACAAAGGAAGGACAGACCGAAATCAAGACGCTCGTAAAGAAACTGAACGGACTTGTCAAGGACATCGACCTTGCCCACGACAATGTGGTCAAGGAACTGAAGGCCAAGCCTAAGCGCATCGACAACGTGCGAAAGTACGTCAAGGACAACATCCTCCTTTACAAGGAAGAACTCCTGAAGCCCATCAAGGAGATTGAGGAGAGACAGGAGCAAATCCTCGCCATTGACAATATGCCTGCAACCGAAGGAATCGGCTGCGACTCCTACTCGCTGAAAGTCCTCCTGGAACGCCTCGACGAATACGAGAAAAAGGACTGGAAGGAAAGCAAGGAACAGGCTCAGGACAGCATCAATGAAGCCCGTAGAGTCCTGAAGGATATGCTTGCCAGAGCCGAAAAGGACGAAGCGGAAAAGCGAGAACTCGAGGAACTGAGGAAACAGAAGGCCGAAATGGAGCAGGCCGCACGAGAGAAGGCCGAGGCAGAACTGAAGAAGGCGCAGGCCGAGGCCGAAAAGGCCAAGGCGGAAGCGGAGCAGGCAAGGCGACAAGCCGAGCAGGCAGAAGCGGAAAAGGCCGAGGCCATCAAGGCGCAAGCCGAGGCCGAGGCCAAGGTTCCGGACTGGAAGAAAAACGAAAAGCCGCAAGAGGAACGCCTTTTTCCTGAAGACGAGCGAGAACGGAAGCGCAGATACAACAGAGAAGCGCTAAAGGCCCTCGTGCCTATTGTCAAGGACGAGGAGACAGCTAAGGCCATTATAACGGCCATTGCCAAAGAAGCCGTTCCACACATCCACATAGACTACACGTAACGCCGATTTACGGCCATTTCTAGGCCGTTTCTAGGCCGTTCCAGGCTTTCGGACTACCTAGGCAGGACCGAGACCAAAAAACGGCTTAAAAGCGGCCTTTTGAACGCCTTTAGATAGCCGGAAACTCCGGCGCCGCTCCGTGGCCTTCTCACCTGTTTAAACTGTTTTTGTTCACAGGTCACGGAGCGGAAACCTTTCAAGCCGATGGCGGCATAGATACTTGTTTGACTCACACACACCGACCGCCGCCGGAGGCTTTTTTTTTCACACCACAACAAAGGAGTAGTAAATGAACGTTAGGGAACTCATTGCAAGCCTTTCGAGGTTTCCTGAGGACTGGAATGTTCTCGCCTGCAACAAGGACGGAAATTTTAGACTCGTGGAAGGTACGGAAAAAGACGACAATTACAACGACATTTTGATTGTTTCGGGGGAAAGAGAATGAAAAAATGCTCTACGACCGACAAACTGACAAACGCATGGCTATGGATTGTGGCCGTCGTAATGTCGCTACTGATTGTGGCGACAGCCGCCGCATGGATTGGAGGGATTTTCCTTTTCTTCTGGAGGATTTTCGCATGAACGAGCAGATTTCTTTCTTGCCGATGCTGGACGATGCCGAACATCCGGACTGGTTACTGAACGGGAAACAGGGAATTCCGAACCGATGCGGAGTTTACACAGAAAACGTTTTGGAATTCCGTGAGGGGTTAATCCCGCACGTCTATGTGGGCATCAAACTTTGCGCCGTCGGAGACATGGTTGTTTACGATTACTCATACAACGTGGGGACTTACGGATGCGGACATCCACTCTGCGAAAGGAGCCACACGTGCCACCGTAGCAACTCGGCAAAGGCCCTTGCGGATTGCATATACAACGTGTTCGTGAACTCGGTATTGCCCTTTGACGGCAACCTGAGAAACTACAAAAAGGAAACGAAAAAACTTGAAAAGCTATGCCGCAAGGCCTGCGACCGCATAGCAGAGGATGTAACATGAAGTGCGATGAACTGAAGGCATACAAGGGTGACGTGACCATACCCGTGTATGGTACAATCGCCGATGCGCAAGTCTACCTCAAGAAAGGTGTGGATGCCGCCATCGCAGAACTCAAAGCAGCATTGAACGAAGCGGAAGAGGCAAGATATGAAGCAGGTGCGGATGCAGCCGATTACTACCAAGAAAACCGCAGATTGAAACGTGCTTTGTGGATTGCTAGGGCGAAGAGGGCAACGGAAAAGGCTGATTCATTTATTGATATTAAAGTGACTTATAACGGAGTCTGCAATATCGACCATAGCGTATATCCACAAAATAACGCAAGGCGAATGCTTACTTGCGACGAATGGCTAGATGTATGGACAAACGTGTGGGAAAAGTGCCTCAAGAAGGCGAAGGAGTACAGATAATGACACAGGAAGAACTTGACAAAATCGTAGAACAGCACCAGCACTGGATCAAAGAGGACTGCGAAGGCTGGGAAGATATGCGCGCCAATCTCGCGGGCGCCAATCTCGCGGACGCCTATCTCGAGGGCGCCAATCTCGCGGACGCCAATCTCAAGCGCGCCAATCTCACGCACGCCTATCTCGCGGACGCCAATCTCACGCG
>Ga0247611_10001899_pt1 | contig 35801 bp, 36 predicted proteins | sample 177DNAGHGhighgp2_FD_192422 | JGI IMG/M metagenome (GOLD analysis project Ga0247611, IMG submission 192422) | Sheep rumen microbial communities from Palmerston North, Manawatu-Wanganui, New Zealand - 1770 DNA GHGhigh gp2 | ecosystem: Host-associated > Mammals > Digestive system > Stomach > Rumen... | reverse complement strand
CCGGAGCAGTTCGTAGGAGCAGCGATCGACCTTTCCACACGCAGGAAGGGAGCGCTGATCCACATGGAGCCGAGAGGGGACCGCACCTTGCTGCAGTTCGACATCCCTACGCGAGGCTTGATGGGACTGCGCAGCAACCTGCTGACGGCCACCCAGGGCGAGGCCATTATGGCTCATCGTTATAAGGAGTACCAGCCTTACAAGGGAGAGATCGACAACCGTACCAACGGGTCCCTGGTTTCGCTGGAGACCGGCGATGCGATTGCATATTCGATGAACAAGCTGCTGGACCGCGGCAAGTTCTTTGTCGATCCCGGCGAGGAGATCTATTGCGGAGAGGTAGTAGGGGAGCACACCCGCGAACGCGACCTGAATATCAATATCTGCAAGACCAAGAAGTTGACGAACGTGCGTGCAGCGGGTTCCGATGAGAAGATAACCCTGCCGCCGCCGGTGAAGATGTCCCTCGAGGAGATGCTCGAATATATCCGTGAGGATGAGCTTGTCGAGGTTACACCACATCACATGAGGATACGCAAGATCCTGCTGGATCCGATGGACAGGAAGCGGGCCGGGAACGGAGCGGATGACGAATAATCCAAACTATTTCCGAAAAGATTTTATTTCCCGAAAAATTTTTATACCTTTGCAACCCTTAATCTGTTTGGCGAAAATATGAAAGATGATTTTGTAGTTCCTCTGAATGGATTGGCGCAAGGGCGGAACGAGTTCCGCCGGAGTGCGGGGAAGGAGTTCTTTGACCGTTTTGAGAATTCAGAAATACTGGACGCAGACCTGTCAGTGACCGTTTCGGTGGAAAAGTCCGGCCGTTTTACCGGAGTCGACTGTGAGATCGAAGGACACGTGACAGTCTCATGTGACAGATGTCTCGAGGACCTGCTGCTGCCGGTCAATACCGGTTTCAAGCTCAGCGTCAAGTTCGGACCTGCGGCCCCCGGGGCAGAACCCGGAGCAAGCGGGCTGGAAACTGAAGGTGACCGTGAGATCGTTATCCTTCCGGAAAGCGATACGGACCTCGACTTGAGCCAGGTGGTGTACGACTATGTATGCCTGTCTCTGCCCGTGCAGAGGGTCCATGAAGAGGGTGGATGCAACCCTGATGCGGTCAAGTACCTGAATTCGCCTGACGGCGGGAGCCTTGGAGGAGAGAAGGATGCACAGACTCCGTTCGAGTCGCTGAAATCCCTCCTTGAAAAGAATAAGTAATAGATTTAAAAATAGTTAACAATGGCACATCCGAAACACAAAGTCTCAAAGCAGAGAAGAGACAAGAGAAGAACCCATGATTTCGCACCGGTTCCTACTCTCGCTACTTGCCCGAACTGCGGAGCAACTGTGATGTATCATCACGTTTGCCCTGAGTGCGGTTATTACAGAGGTCGTCAGATCATCGAGAAGAGCGCCGAGTAAGGACTGTACGGAAATATGATGGCCCTATAGTTCAACGGATAGAACGGAGGTTTCCTAAACCTTAAATCGTGGTTCGATTCCACGTGGGGCTACAAGAAAGGCTTGCCAGATGGCAAGCCTTTCTTGTAGCCCTTTGTATTCGACCTACTGGTGGCCTGTTCCCCCAGACCCCCTGTGTCGCTTCGCTCCGATTCACGCTTGTCCGTCCTCCGTCAGGTTTTTTGTCCATTTTTCAGGACTGAGGCTATCATCTTGCAGGTTCTCCAGGTCCTCCAGGAAATGGTTCGACACTGTTTCACTTGTAGCCATTAAAAAGGGAGTGTGACCAGAATTGACTGGAGCCCTTCAGTGAAAGGTATGGTGTGGACCCATTCGGAAGAGAAAGTATTGGCGTCGGGGTTCCTGATGTCGCCGTTGTTGCACTGGAATCTTATCCTGACCTTGCTGTTCAGAAACGGCGAACTTACGGAAATGCTTTCCTTTTCTACGAAGGATGAGCCCTTTGCCTTATAGGTTTTCCATTTGCCTTCTTCGTAAACAAGCTTTCCATCCACCGTATTCAGTGGCCACCTCATCCCGTCTTGGTATATCTCTATACTCATAATGATCTCGTCTCCTTCTTCCCAGGTAATGTCTGCCCCGGATTCTGAGTGACCATTGAGGATGGCTCTGGTCTCGAATTCGTCTGAAACATCGAACTTGAATTGTGCGTTATACTCCAGCTTGTTGCAAGCGCCCATCAAAAGCACCATTGCGGCTGGTAGAGAGAGTAACAGTTTCCTGTAAACCTGGCTGGAAAGGCGGCCGATAGGGAAAATGGTTGAAATGCAGTGTGTCGTTTTCATAAGAAAGAAGCTTAATTGATTATCTGTGATATTATAGAGTAATTCCGGCATGAGCTCCAATTGTGGGGCCTATGCTGAGGCCGAAGAAAAAGTTGGACTGGCCCCACAGATGGAATGCAATGCCCGGTTGCCAGGAAATCCAGAACGCCCAGTCTCCGGGCAGGACGGGATAATCAGGTTCTGTTCCTGGGGAAAGTACAACGCCTTTTTCCATATAAGCGTCGTTCATTTTATAGATATAGCGCGCACCCAGCATGATATCGCTGTACAAGGAGAAATTCTTTCTATGCCCTAAAGGAATATAGTGCCGATGATATGTAACAAAGTTGATGCGCTGTCCTGTTGGATGTGACTCGGGTCCGAAGATGAAGAATCTTTGTCCACACCCCATGCCCAGACCGAATACCTTGTTCTGGCTGGTGCGGATACCGCCTGTCAGAATGGCGGAGCAGTCAAACAACTCTGCGTTGGCACGTAAACTGAACTCGGGCTTCCATCCCTTGCGCCCCTCCTTGGAGAGATGGGCCTTCACGTTGCTGAAATAATCGGAAACCAGAAAACGAGGCTGCTCAAAGTTGAGTTTGCCTCCTGTAACGGCGGTGGTGTCGGCAGTCTGCGCAGCGGCAGAAATGGAGAGCAGTACGGATAATATGGTAATAGTCAAGAATTTCATATGGTTATTGTTTTTCAAACATGGAACGTAAGTCTTCAAGGGTGGCGCTCCCCTCCAGATAAAGGATGGTGATAATCCAAGCAGATCCTGCAGGTCTGGCCTGGTAGCAAAGATAGCGTCGGACTCGTGCAAACGGTTTCGGCTGGATCAAAGCGTAAGTTAAGAGCTCACCTGTCGTTTCTGTCTCGGCTGATTGAGCGTCTGAAGCATCGGCCAGAATCAATTCGGCCACCTGCTTGGCCGTTACTTCATCGACCTGGAATCGAACGCTGTGGTAGTAATCCAGTTTATAAGTGGTCATGCTTTCACCGCGCGCTTCCGTGACAATCATCTGCTTTGCGGGAACAATCTTCCCCTTGAAGACGGAGAAGCAGTTCAGCCCTCGCTGGGCAGAAGCCGCTCCGGAAAACAAGAGCAAGGTCATTATGAGTAACAATATCCTTTTCATCGCTCGAACATTTCAAATAGGTTGGCCTCTGCAGGAGATGTGTCCCCGAAGAAATCGGCAAGGGAGGACTCGACAGTCGACATTACCTGTTGGCTATCGGTGGACTTCTCCCCATAGGAGTAGCATACATAAAGTTCGTCGCCGGCTTTGCTCCAACGACTTCTTAGGCCCAGGCCGATGGCGACCACAACGGCGATACTGGCAGCAGCAACCAAGGGAAGAAAACGGATGATACCAGCCTTCCGGACCTTTTTCTCTTTGCCGACGGACAGATAACCCAGAACGCCACGGAGCTCGTCGAATTCCTGATCGTCCACCCTTGCAACATATCCGGCGAGTTCCCGTTCTTCCTCCGGGGTGGTTTCGGCATCCCAGTACCGATGCATCAGGTTTAGATATTTCTCTTTATTTGTCATATTTCAATGCGTTTCTAAGTATTTTACGGGCGCGGGAGAGCTGCATCCTCACTGCTGGGGGCTCCATCCCCAACGTTGCCGCGATCTCTTCCAAAGTCCGTCCTCCGTATTCCTTTTCTTCCAGTATATATCGTTGTTTTTCTGTCAACTCGGTATTGATCTTCTCTGTCATCAGGGCGAATGCCCGTTCTTTTTCTTCCATATCTGGAGTATCATCGGCAAAGTCTTTTCCTATCGGTACTGACCTGGTTCTCCTGCGTTCATTCAGACTGGCATTCCGGACCGTCCGGGTAAGCAGAGCCTCGGCTTCCTTTTCCGACTTCAGCGGATACTTCCGGAGCCAGAGCCGCACGAAGCTGTCCTGCAGGATATCCTCCGCGCCATCGGCATCCGGCAAAATCCTGCCGGAAACCCATTTAAGCTTCTGCCGAAGCCGTATGAACGCATCTGTCAGATAGTCAGCCATCTCTGTGGTAAAGCGCTTTTTTCGCTATCATCTGCCTATATAACACATGACCGCGGAAAACGTAACATAGTTTGCTAAGATTATTATATAATCCGCCGATCTCCAGGTTTTTATGGTCCCAATGGCGGATTTAGGCCCTATTTCACGCGCAAGGGTCCGTCTGGGTGCACCCTTGAGTACGATTCCAGCCTATTTGACGCGTAAGAATGAAAACGAAAAGTATTCGGGATCAGTCAGACTTCAGGCTGTCGGCTGCAGGCTCGTTGCCTGCAGAAGCGGCTTGAGCCTTGTTGAGCTGCTGCTGGAGGGATATGATTATGGAGTCTTTCTGCTGCAGCTGCCTTTCCAGACGGTCGTATATTCCCAACACTACAGGGTTCACGGCATCCTTGCCGCTTGAGATACCATTGTCCACTATCGTAAGCTTGTCGCTCGGGATTCCGAAGCTTCCTGCCTTCTCTACGATTTCCAGCTTGACATCCGACTTCAGAGGCTCGCCTGTTAGGTAAAGGGTCAGCATATTCGGTCTGCCCTTGGAAATGCTGTAGTCGTAGATATAGGATTTTCCATATACTCTGTCGCTGCTGATGAATTCTTCTGAAGCCACGACGAAATTGTTGTTCTGGATCATCTTCACGGCCGACCAGATGCTCGGTATGATGACCAGCAGCACTGCGGCGGTGATGATCGCATGCTTCCGCTTACCGACATTCTCGTCTTTATATGTGACTGTCCGGAAGTGGAAATACTTGGTAGTCATATATGTGGCCAGCGTGATGAAGATTGCGTTGATACTGAACAGGCCTAAGGCTCCGAAGAAGAAATGGCCGTTGAGATGGGCCAGGCCGTATCCGGCTGTGCAGAGAGGTGGCATCAGGGCCGTGGCAATCGCCACTCCTGAAATAACGGTTCCTTTCTCCTTGCGCGCTAGTTCCAGGATTCCGGCGAAACCGCCGAAGAGCGCTATGAGTACGTCGTAGATGGAGGGCGAGGTACGAGCCTCAAGCTCGGTAGGATTCGCGAGTTGCAACGGCGAGAGCAGGAAGTATATGCAGGAAGCCAGCAGGCTTATCCCAATCATTATCAAGAGGTTCCGGAAAGCGTTCCCGATCAGGCTGGTGTCATTGATTCCCAGTCCGAGACCTATGCCCACAATAGGCCCCATAAGGGGCGATATAAGCATCGCGCCTATTATTACGGCCGTGGAATTGATGTTGAGGCCGACCGATGCGATTATGATGGAGAATGCAAGGATCCAGACATTCGGGCCACGGAAATAGATGTTCCTCCTTATATTCTGTTCCGCTGCCGTCGTGTCGAGCTGGTCTCCGATCCTGGCAGTCTCGAACAAGTATTCCTTGAAGCTGTTCCAGACTGACATAAGCCTTTGGTTTTTTGCGAATATACGAAAGTTTTTTTGCTATATTTCGGAAAATGCACTTTATGAGACGGAATAGCTTATTCATCTTTGTGTTACTTGCCCTGTCGTGTGGTTGCTCGACCCTGAAGGTCATGACTTACAATGTGGGAGCTTTCGGGAAGTATTCTGAGGACAGCGTTCCGGAAGTGGCTGCGATGATCGGCGAGACCGGCCCCCGCGCCGTGGCTCTCAACGAACTGGACAGTTGCAATACGAGGCATGATGTTTTCCAGGCCGAATACCTGGCCAGATGCCTTGGCGGATGGGAATATTCCTTCGGCCGTGCGATGCCATTCGCCGGAGGCGCTTATGGCAACGGGGTAGTCACCAGGGACCGGATAATCAAGTCATTCACGATAGCTCTGCCGAAGGAGGATGGCTCTGAGCCTCGTTCCTGCGCTGTAGTGGAAACTCCCGGTTACGTATTGGCATCAGTGCATCTTGACCACATATCCGCCGAGGCCAGGGTACGCCAGGCCGGTATCGTGAACGAGCGCCTTGTCTCCGAGTATGGTGGTTCGTCCAAGCCGGTATTCCTGTGCGGTGACTTCAACGACACCCCCGAGAGCCTGACTCTGGGTGTATTCAGTGGCGACTGGCAGCTGCTTTCCGACACGTCATATTCATTTTCCTCCATCGATCCCCATGTCTGCATCGATTACATCCTGGTATTGAAGAACATGGCGAGGGTGAAGCCGCTTAAGTCCGAAGTGATGAACAAGTTCGAATCGGGGGATGTGAAGCATGCCTCCGACCATCTTCCGGTGTATGTCAAGGTGAGGATCCGCTGACACCCAACTTGGTCAGGCAGAGAACAACCTCGTCGAGATATCCCGATGAGCAGTAGTTGCTACTAATACTGAATAACCCAACGGCCCGTCTTCATTGTTGATCATAGAATTCATAAGCTCTCTTTCTTGAAACTAATCAGACATCCGTCGGTGATGGATATCATGGCACACCAGTAATGCCAGTCCTCCGAGTCGTAGGTGCGATGGCCCTCATGGACTCGGGAGACTATCTTGAGGGTGTATTCATCGCCATTGACAGAAACATCAACAGGGTTGGCATCGTAGTTCTCGGAGCCGTCAGGTTCCTCCTCGTCAATATAGGAAAGGATGATATCCTTGAACGGGCTGTTCATCCGGCTCTGGAGGTCAAGGTAGTCCATTAGGGTGAATGCGGTCAGATACCCTGACATATGCTCATTTGCAGCGCTGATCTTGGAGTTGATTGTCTCTATACTGTCGTCATCGGCAATCTTGTCTACGCCGGATGAACATACCCAGAAAGCCCTGTTGAGAATCCGGATGATTGTCTCTCTGGTTCCCGCAAGGAGGACAGTTGTTGTGGTTATTGCTTCACTCATTATTCAAAAGCTTAAAACGGAAGTTCATCATCCGAAACAGGAAACACGGGGGGCTCCGGAGCGGGCTCCGTTTTATACTCAATAACCATCTGCCCAGTTTTGTCTATAAACCCCCACGTGCGATTCTCTTTTACCATGGCCAGGTCGTCGTGGAAATCGTATGCACGGTCAAATCTTGCCGGTATGGCCACCTGACCGGTTTTATCGATATAGCCCGATTTATTGCCGGATGAGACTTTGGCCAGACCCTCACTGAATACGGTGTAAGGATGAACGTCCCTAATTACCACCCGCCCGGTCTTATCAATAAAACCATATTCTTTTTCACCGATTTTGACGCATGCCAGACCATCGTGAAAATTTTTGGCATAGTCATATTGGCACGGTATAACCTCCCGACCGCTCTTGTCGATATAGCCAATCTTGCAACCTGACAAAAAATCGCAACCCTCAACCTCATCATAGCTCCACTTACCACCAATCCATACCTGAGCCATCCCTTCGTGAAAATCCAAAGCGTGGCTATATTGGCACGGAATCACCTCTCGTCCGGCATTGTCAACAAATCCCCATTTCTTATTGCGTTCCACGCGTGCAAGGCCTTCGTTAAAATCGCCCGCATCATTATAAATACAAGGAATTACCACGCTGCCGGTCTTGTCCATAAAACCACATTTGCCATCGCTATAGGTCTTTGCCAAGCCCTCGCTAAATACATCGGAATAAAACCTTTTTAGACTGGGTCCGGACTGTCGGCCTCTCTTATCGATAAAGAAACATACAGACATCCCGTTTTCTTTGCTTTCTACCCGAGTCCAGTTATCGTGAAAGTTGTCTGCATAGATGTACTGACAAGGAATCACCTCGCGGCCCGTCTTGTCAACAAAGCCGGTTTTGCCGCCGTAAATATATGGTTCGTCATCCACCTCAGAGTCACACCATTGTCCTCCAATATTGACCCGCGCCATCCCTTCGTGAAAAGCATCGACGCAATCATACTTGCAGGGGACGACCTCTTTACCGGAGGTGTCAATAAACCCCCATTTACCGTCACGGCATACACTCGCCATGCCTTCGCAGAAGTCACAGGCCGAATCGTAGTTGAGTACTTTTATTTTCATATGTCGGTTATTACGGTTTTTCATCAGAATGGCAATTCCTCGTCACTGATTTCCTTGTGCGGCTCATCCTCTTGTATACCAGACTCTGCCTTCTTGGCATTTTCGAGCTTTATCTCCAATTGCCTGATTTCCCACTTTAAATGATCGCCCAGGCTTTCGTAGTCGTGAATGGCCAATTCCAACTGCGAGCTGAGACTCATTCCAGTTTCTTCCTTGAGCCTGTTCAGCCGTTCCCAGTATTGAAATGAATCAATTTCCAGCTCGCCTCCCTTTGTCTGTTTTACCTCACTTCCGTCCGGATCGAAAAAGCGCTCTGTATGCCATCCATCAACTGTTTCCTCGTAGAACACAACTCGGCAACCATAGAGACGGACCATACGTTCGCACCAGTCCTGCCAGTCATCGTAATCATAGCTTGCCTGGTAATCGTCGTCATCCGAGGATCCAATATGAAGGGTATACTCTGCATCTGATTCCTTCACACCGTGCAGAGATACACAATAAACCACTTCGTCGTTAGGATCCGGATTTTCTATGAAAGACTGAACTCTATCCTTATATGGGCTGTCCATCCTGTTCTTGTCATCTAGAAAATCCAGTAGCGTGAACGCCAGATAATCCTTTGCCTTTTCTATCTTCTGGTTGATGACTTCGATACTGTCATCGGCTTCAACGACTTCAACGGCAAGTCTGTTTTCTGAACCCATGTCAAGGAATGCTCGGTTGAGGATTGTTACAAGCGCGTCTTTTGAACACTTGATATATATATCTTGGTAGGCTCTCATAGTATCTTAATTATTTGGTAGATTCATACAGTTTGATGAAATTCTTCAGGACCTTCTCCTGATGTATGGTCCAGGAGTCGTAGAGTGTGTTGTGGACGCAAATCGTATAGAAGATTTTGTTCTTGCGATATCTGAGCACGATCTTTTCCTTGAACTTTTTGGTGTGATAAATCTGCGTTGTATTATCGGGTTCACCGCTGAAATGGAGAAGTGAACCGTTTGAAATAGCCTCACCGACTGCATTAATCATCTGTTTCACAGTCCCGAACTCAAAGTACATATAGCTCGGGCTGCCGTTAAAAGCAGAAGAATCGATTGCGACGCCTGCAGGAAGATGAACTTTCGAGAGGGTGGTACACTCTGCGAAGGCACGTGCATCTATCATCTTGACACCGCCAGGTATCACAACACTTCTAAGCCCCTTGCAACCAAAGAAAGCAGCTTCGTCTATGAATCTTAACGAAGAAGGAAGTGTGATGCTTTCTAGGTTCTCGCAGCTGCCGAAAGAACCCTCGCCGATTTCCTCGACAGTGTCGGGGATTGACACGCTGACAAGCTTATTACATTGCAGGAAAGCGTAGTCATCGATAACTGTAGTTCCATCAGGAATAACTGCGTGACCGTTTCCGTCAATTGGGTAGAGGCTCTCGTTCTCATCGTCCTGGCTTTCGGTAGGAACATTCAATATCTCGTCAAGCCATTTATAATCATCGTCGCTAGCTGTTGCTGCTTTCTCGGCTTCGAGTTCCTTCCGTTTCTGTTCATAGTCATCGTTAAAATTACGGATGAGTTCCTCATAACACCCGGCGAATTCGTCATTAACTCCTCTCCATTTCTCCGCCCGGACTTTGAGTACATTAAGGATATCCTGAGCTGATATGCTATTGGGATATATGAAAGAATCTTCAATAAAACCGTCATATACGCCCTTAATGGCCTTGATACCATCTTCTTCCCACGAGGCGAAACGGCTCCAGGCCGTATAGTGAAGTTTGATTTGACGATCTTCCTCCAATTGTTGTCTCTCCTTCTCGTCTTCTTTCTCCTTCAGATACCTTGTCCGTATTGGGCTATACCTTTCGGGATAAAGTCCCGCCATCTTGTCTATAAACTTATCGTACTCCTCGCGAGTTGTTCCGGACTCAAAGCGATGCTTTTCTCCTCCGGGTTCGTAGATGGTTGCACTATCTAACTTTATGAATTCGCCATTCCTATAGTAGTCGTCATCAACGAAGACACGGCAGTCATATAGGCGGGCGATATCTTCCCAATCGGCCCAGTCGCTAGGTTCGTAGGTCTCGTATAGGTACCAGGTGAATTTGGCGGTGTAATCTTTCTCGTTCTCTTCCACGCGAACCATCTCGATGTACCTATTTGGTTCAGTTGGCGCATCCTCGGCATAATAGGGGTCCGGCCAGGGGCAATACTCTTCCATTTCCTTGCTGCCGTACTCCAAAGGTTGAGCATCGGATTTCAGCTTCGAGTTAGGGCAGTCGAACGGGCAGTTCTCGCAGGCCTTCACCCTGTTATAGAAGGCTTCCTTTTTTCCTATTACGGCCTCGTCCTTCATACATTCCTCGTCCAGGAGGTCAAAGATACCGATATTGTGTCCCTCGCGACCCGTGAAATAGCCGAGCTTGCGGTTGGTGGTCTCGATGTCATCACTTTCCACAATGGGTTCGCCGGCCACGACATTATGTATGGCCGCATTCAGCATACGGGTAATGTTTTTTCTGGAGCCAATAACTCCAATGACGAAAATGTCCTGCTCTACGCTCATCTCAGTAAATATTTAGAAGATCCTTGAATTAATAATCACTCTTTCTCATAACTTCTTCCTCGCACGGGCATCCTTCGAAGGCGTGGTGAGAAATAACCTTAAGGGGATTATTCTTAAATACCACATCTGTGAGCGATGTACATCCTGCGAATGCTTGCTCCTCAATCAAAAGTGCGCCGATAGTTGAAAATACAACGCTTGCAAGGCTCGTGCAGCCATTGAACGCCGATGGAGCTATCAGCCTGACATAAGCGGGTAGCTCTATGCTGGCAAGATTCGTACATCCACAGAACGCAAGATCACGAATTTCCAGCACAGTATCCGGAATGGTAACGCTAACGAGATTCGAACAGTTAATGAACGCCCCTTCCTTGATATATAATGTACCGACGGGAATCTCCGCATGGCCGTTTTCGTCAATCGGGTACGGGAGATCCGATCCGTTTCCATTTTTATCAAGGTATTGGGAGAATTCGTCGACTGTCATAAGACGCCCCAGCGCCGCCATAAAACGGTCCCAGCCGTCATCGTCAAAGGCGCCGGCGTCGGTGTAATAGTCCTCAAGATTGACATTGCAGCCGTCCTTGGTGTATGAGGTCATCTGCTGGATGTCATCCTCGATGCCTTCAATGCCATCAAAGAGCATCATACCGTCGAACAGGACCTTTCCGGGGACAATTTCTTCCGGCAACTTCTCTACAACATCGGCAATCTCTTTGCTGATATTGGAGAAGAACACCTTGTCCTTGATGATTTCGTAAACCGCTTTCGTGAATTCTTCTTGCGTCTTGTTCATAATACTATTCGTTACGTTCCGGGAAGAAAAGATTGTCGATGCATACCCAGAGAAGAAGCGCGAGGATAGGAATCCAGAGGACGCACTCCCAAACAGGCTGTGTGTGTTTCACCATCGCAGCGATGTTGTAATAGAGTCCGTAGGCCGTGAGCGGAATGCACAGCAGGAAAGTAAGGCCTTCCGCGATGCCCTTCCAGGTCTTCGTGCGTTCCTTCCAGATGGCCATTCTTTCCCTCTGGCGTCTCTCTTTCTCCGTGAAGACGCAAGGGGGCTCTTCCTCATACTCGCCGATGACGGTGGCATAGCAGCCGACCACATCATCGTCGTCGCTTTCCGTGAAGATGCCTCCCACACTGTCGATGGCGAAGTACAAGCCGTGGCCTGCCAGGTACACCCTTGTATCCTTGCTGAAGCCCTCCAGCGAGTTAATAACATCGTCCACCGTCCAGATGCCCTCCAGTTCCTCTTCGACTTCTTCCACCTCAATCCGCAGGTCACCGTCTTTGTCTTTTCCGATGCCCACTACGCCAAACATCAGGTCGTCCTGAGCCCAGGCTACTACGCTGAGGTCCCAATGCTTTTTCTCATACTTCTTCAGCCCGCCGAGGAGTTTGCCGGTGGTGGTGAGTTTGATATTCTCTGTTGTCTTCATTTTTTTTATTCTTTGCTTTCTTAGTAATACCGACTTTTTTGCGAATCGTTACCTGTTTGCAAAGAAAAATATTAAAACGGCAGCTCCGGAAATGAATCATTTTCATCCACGGGAGCAGGAGCATCTTGGGGGGCGATTTCTCCACAGAGCAGACGCATGAGTTTGTAGTTCTTTTCCCAAGGGGTTCCAAGGGTGGATTCAAGAGTCATATTCTCGTCCAGGGTGTCATTCATCGCCATATAAGCCATCCTCATCATATGAGACCACCGTGCCTTCAGATTTTCTTTGAATTCACGGACGTCATTTTCAGTCCACTCCGAAGTGTAGGCCCCTTTCTCATTTAATCTCCAATACTCATCAAGACACGGATTTATCACGGCCGATTCAAGTAAAGCGTTACCCGCCTCCGTAAAAGCTTCGTCTCCAGCAAAATGAATCCCGTCAAAAATACAGGCCTCGCCACCGAGGTGTTTCCGCATCTCCGGAAGCACCGCTTCCCAAATCCGCTTATCGACATCATCCCCCAATCCCAATTCATTGAGAGATATCTTGTTGATATTATCCTTTATGGTATTTATTGCAGAACGTCTCTTTTCTGAAAAATAATTTAATTCTGCCACAAAATAATCCGGATCGACATAGGGATCTTTAAATGTTTCATCAATAATCTCTGCTGCAGTTATATTCGCAATAGAATACATTTTACCCACGAAGCCCTCGGAAGGCAAATCTCCCACCGCCCATCCGTCCACGGAACGCTTCAGTTTGTAAGGAGCTATGATCAAGGTTTGCGATTCTGACTCGGGTGACTCAATGTACGTGATTTTTACCTTATGGCAAATTCTTTTGGCTTCCCAAAAGAGATCCGGCCAGCCGCCTCTTTTATCAATCGCGTACATCTCCGGGCCGTCCGGACCATCGTAGATCTTCATGCCAGGGATATCCTGGACCTTTGCGAGTTTCTTTTTTGCCATAACACCACTATAACTTAATCTTCCTCTTCACTGACCTTATATTCATAAAAATTCATAACAAGGCTATCATACCACTCTTCCATGGAGCGTTTCTTAATCATCCTGTTCATCTGTTCCGCCTTCTCCTTCGCATCTTGCTCGCTCTCTGCTTCCACGGAATAATCGGCATAACAGTCATAAACGATTCTCACGCAATATGTATTCATGTCTTTCTATCCGTTTGCTTCTTGCATAATCCTGGCCCTGTCATGCTCGAACTTGGCGGGAAGACGCAGGATCTTGAGATTCTTACAATCCGAGAAAGCCCTGTAGTCAAGCTCGCAAAGGGCCTTCGGCACCGCCACCGCTTCCAGCGAGGTGCAACCGTGGAAAGCGTTGGCCTCAATCTTATCGAGATCGGGGTTGAATATGACTGCGGAAAGAGCTTTGCAATTATTGAATGCCCATGCTCCTATCTGTTTCAAGCTGTCGGGGAGCAGCACTTCCTGGAGCACCGCGTTGCCGGAGAAGGCACTGTCGTTGATGTAGGTCGTACCTTCCGGTACTTCAAAGACAACGCCTGGGTGCTTTGGCGGGAAGAAACACAGGGTGCGTTCGCTGCCGTACTTCCGAAAGAGGACCCCGTCCTGGACGAGATAGACCTCTCCTTCGCCTTCCATCCGCAACTCTTCCAGGGCATCACAGCCGTCGAAAAGCCAGCGCTCGCCGCCGTACTGGTTGCGTGCCATCTTCTTAAGGGTGGTGGGAAGCGTGAGCGATACGATTCCGCACTGTTTGAAGGCGTATGTACCCACGTTCCTGAGGTTGGACCCAAGGTGAATCTCCCGGAGACTCCGGCAGCCTTTGAAGCAGTCGTCCTCAAGGGTTGTGACCGTGTCTGGCAGGATAATCTCCTCCAGCTGACCGTCTATCCCGTAGAAGCCTCCCACAGTTTCCACGCCTTCGGGGATGATGAGTTTCTTCGGGCACATGCCCCCTACGACGGTGACGACCCTCGTGAGTTCGCTGTCCAGGAGAAGGCACCCCTCCAGCACAAAGTGGAGATTCCAATCATCCAGTACAACCTCCGAGGCCCGACACCGAGTCAGGGAGATTTTCTTCATCGTCCTCGGTATATTGAACCTACGGAGTGAAGGGAAGTCATCAAAATCCAGATCGCACACGCTTACGGAATACTCATACCCGTACTGCTGCACAGTGGCCGGTATTTGGAGGTCTTCGAGCCCTTGTGCCCACTGTTTTTCACTGTCGGCAAGGGAGACTCGTACCTGAAGCATTGTCGGATGATCACGGTCCAAGAACGGGTTGAAGGTGAGCCCGTCCTTCGCGAAGGCAGGTTTTCCCCAAGGGAAAGCGGCGCCAGGAACTCCGTTAAGGTCGAAATACTGGTCGGGAGCGACCACAAATGACTTGATGTTGCCGCATCCCCTGAAAGCATACCTTTCCACTGACTTCACCGAACGCGGCAACACCACTGATTCAAGGCCCGCGCAGTTCTCGAAGGCATCTGACTGGATGGATTTCAGACCTTCGGGGAAACTTACACAGCGAAGTTCCGCAGCACCGGAGAAAGCCTCCCTCTCGATGATCTGGACTCCGAACGGTATGTCGTACTCCGTGCCTACGCGAAGGCGTGGGTACTTGATGAGTCTCGTCCCGTCCTGTGAGTAAAGGACCCCGTCAACCGTTTTGTACTCCTTACACCCGGCCCCGACGACAATCGCCTTCAGCGGCGGATTGCCCGTTGGCAGGTTGAAGCGAGACACGAGGGTACCGGGGATGGTGATGGACTCAATAGCATCGCACTTGTCGAACGCTTGCTGATGGATCCACACGACGGGATATGTCTGCTTCTTGTATGTTACATATTCCGGAATTACCAGGTCTCCGGAATATTTCGCTCCGAAGGTCAGCGGCATCAGCTCCAGAGAGGAATCATCCAGCCGGTACCTCAACCCGTTGACGGAAAAGACCCCGTGTCCTTCGTCATACACCTTGCCAGGCTCCCACAGCCGCTGGCCGTCCTCTGTGGCGGGAACGCTCTCGCCGGGCATCCCGGCCACGACCTCCTTGGGGAAGTCCTTCGGGGTGTAAAGGCTGTGCCAGTAGTTGTTCTCCTTTGCGCCCTCCCTGAGCCACTTTACGATGCCGGCATAGGCTGAGCGGACCTGTTCGTCCCCGATGGACGTCCTCTCGACGTGGTAGCGGACTCCGCCGCCCATGGTGGATCCTTCCGTGTAGCGGTAGTCAGCCCACTGGCCGAGGAGAAGGCTCTTCCCGCCAACGACGATCTTGAAGTAGAAGACCTCGCCCATCACGTCAACGCTGTCGTCCATTTCCCAAACGGGATTCCATTCCCTCAAGCTTATCGGCTCCTCCCTGGCGCCGATGAAGGTGATTTCGACGGTATCCCCCGTCTTTATGAGGCCCTGGGCTGTTGCATGGCGGCCCTTGCCGTCCGTCTCGCCCTCGAATGTGAATGTATGTGAGATATGTAACATGACTTCTTATTCCAAAGGTTTCCAGTCAAGAGTCGAGGCCTCCACGACGCTGCGATGGAATTCCTCGTCGGTTATGCATTCCAGCGAATCGACTGTCGAAGTGCCGATCTCCGTGTCGGATGGGACATCCACTAGGACGTACCGCTGACTGTCGTACCCTAGGACTTTGCTCAGCGGCTCGTGTGTCCCGAAGTCGCGGTCTTCCTCCCAGTCAAGGTATGCGGCGGAGTCCTTGAAGGTCATGTAGAGGAGGTCTTTCACGAGCTTTTTCGCATAGGCCGTTATGTCGTCGCCCTTCCTGCAGGTGACCAGCACCCCGAAATACTTCGCGCTAAGTTTCCACTTCGGTTCCGGCAACAGCACGGCAACCCTCCTCCTCTCGCGCGGCACCTCGGGGATAATCTGTTTCATTACAACCCTCTTGAGTGAAGGACATTCCTTGAAAGCGCTGTAATCTATCGATACGGTATCCGGCATTACAACCTCTTCCAGTGCCGAACAACCGTTAAATGCATATTCATTGATAAATGAAAGAGTTGAAGGTAGGGAGATGCTGACCAGCGACGTACACCGGCAGAACGCATATTCCTTTATGCTCTTCACCCCTTCGGGAATGTTTATCCTCTCAAGCGATGAACAGCCCCAGAATGCATCTCTCTCTATAAACCTGACGGTCGATGGCAGCCTTATTTCCTTGACGATCGTGTTGTCCCGGAACTGGCCCTTCGAAATCTTTTCCGTACCAAATGGTACAGTTATCTTGATTGCTGACTTTGCCATGCTATTTCTCCTCCAGATTGTAGTTGTTCCATGCGGGATTGCCCTTGTACCTCTCTAGGCATCCCTTGGGTACCAGTATGGTGGATTTAGATCCGAACGCCCTCTCCCCGACAGGTATCGGCTTCTTCCAGGGTGCCTCGACCACGATGGGACGTCCGTTGTTGAACCCCCTCTCTCCGATGTACTTGATAGTGGAGGGCAGGATGACTCCGGACAGGTTGGAACCGGAAAGGGCAGATGCGGCGACCAAGGTCGTGCCTTTCCGCACTTCGAGGACCGTGCTGGTCGGCATGTAACCGTCGAACCCCATCAAGATGTCCACAAAATAACGAGCCCCCGGTCCGAAATCCATGACGGATGAATTGTCGAAAGCATTGCACCGCAACTCTTTCAGCGCGTCGGGCCGGTTGACAAGCAGCAGGTTGCCGCATTCCTGGAACGCATACTCGTCAATAGCCTCTATCGAGTTTGGAAGTTCGACCTCCCTCAGGCGGGAGCACCGGTAGAAAGCCCTGCGCTCAATGACCCTGACGCCATTGCCGAAATGGACCCTGCGCAACCGTTTGCAACCGCTGAATGCTTCCATTGGTATCACCTCGATACCGTCAGGAATCCACACTTCCTTGAGTTCCTTACATCCCCCGAACGCATAATCGTTAAGTGCCGTTACTCGTATCACCTTGCCCTCGTACTCCATTTCGGACGGGATGACGATATCTCCCGATACTTCATCGTCCACCGAACCGACCCTTGCCGTAGTGCCGGAAGCGGCATAATTCTCAACCGTGAAGGTAAGGGGGCCGATGTCAAATGATAGGCTCTCGAAAGCATTAGATGCCAGATGCTGCACCGACTTGGGGACTTCGACGCCACTCAGCTTGTCACATCGGCAAAACGCCTCTTTGCCGATGCTTTCCATCTTGGGAGGGAAAATGATCGTCTCCAGGGACCGGCATCCGGTGAAGGCGTATTCCCCGATAGCCTGCAAGGTCCTCGGGAACTTTACTTCCGTCAATTTCGAACAGCCGTAGAAGGCCGAGTTCCCTATCTTGACAAGGCCAGTGGAGAACCTCAGCGTCGTAAGGTTGCTGCAGCCGCAGAAGGACCGTATGCCTATCTCAAGCAGGGACTTTGGCAGCGAGACTTCCCTGATGGAGTCCCAATCCTCGAACACGTTGTCCCCAATCCTGGTCACGCCTTCAGCGACGACCAGACGGTCAAAGAACGACTCAGTGCCAAGGTACATGCCTCTTCCGGAATACCAGGACTCTCTCTTGCCGTCGAGGTCTCCGGAAACGGTGCAAACCCCGTCGCCCGTAACAGTGTATTTAAAGCATTTCCCGTCTATGAATTCATATTCTCCCTCGTCCACTATGCCTCTGTATTTTTTAAAGGAGCCCTTGCCCTTCGAGAACCGCACCATCACCGAACCGTCGGCGAGTCGATAGATAAGCGCGTCCTTCGGAGCTCCGTCGGACCTCTCCTTCACGAGATGGCATTCCGACAAGATCTTCTCTGCGGCGGAAGCGATGTCCGCGATTCCGTCAAGCAACCGGGAAAGGATCGACAGGAAGTCGTCACAGCCAATGGCTCTTTTCTGGAACCTCAAGGGCTTCCTCTCTTCCGGGATATGGCAATAGTGGAACATCGGATGGTAGCTGGCGACGTTTCCTACGTTCCATCGGCTGATGTCGCCCTTGAACCGGCTGGAATTGAACATGCCGGTCATGTCTTCCACACGGCTCACGTCCCAGAGGCTGATGTCACCGTTGAACTGGCTTTCCGCAAACATCCTCGCCATGTTGGTAACATGGCTGACGTCCCAGCGGCTGATGTCGCCGTCGAACGTGCGGAACTTGCTGAAGAGTTCGTACATGTTGGTGATGGCGGATGTATCGATGCAGTTGAGGTTCGCGCGAGAACCCTGGAGCTTGATTTCCGCCCTGATGGCATCCGTCAATTCCTTCTTGGTCTTTGGTGAGTATTTGTAGTCCATAGTTGTCAATCTTTAAAATACCGGCAAATGCAGTCGTCCACCAGGGTTTCCACGCTCTCTCCGGGGTATAGGTTTTCATCAAGTGCGCTGAGAACTTCAATGACATTGCCCGAAGCGAAATGCAGCTCAACCATGTCTTCATCTGAATCGCGGCCCGTGATATAGTATTCTACGGCGTTGCCGTCAAAGAAGTACTCTATCCCTTCAACAGTGTCACAGCCGATAAGGTTCACGGGGTAGGGTCTGGTCAGGATCTCCGGATTCTGTTTTGCCGCGATCATGCAGTCTGCAAGACTATCGGGAATACTTTCGCCTTGGTCGGTATAGACATATACTTCGACTTCTTCCCCGGACTTAAAATAAATGTCCACGATTTCTTCGCGGGCTTTGTTTCCATAGATCATAAAGGACTCCACCCTGAATCCGTCCAAGGTTATCGGCTTTCCGTCCGTGGTTTTCCCGAAGATGTAATTGACGTTTTCCATTTTGTTTGCTGCTACATATAATACTTGCAATTTCTGCTATCGTTACCGGATAATTAAGTTCGTCTTTCAATTATTTCGTTACTGGACGGATGGCCAGGCCATGGTAACGATAACACCTGTCATCATCAATTAGGCTACAAAAGATCATCAATCCGCAGTTCGGTCGCCGAGAATAGAGTGACGAAGTCCAATAAAAGCCCTCTTTACTAAAGGACACGTCGTCGCTATACTTATAGCCGGTATCGGGGAGGAAGATCCACTTGTCTGTGAACCCTTTTACCTTCGACTTCACTTTAAACCCTTTGATTCCATTGATTGTCGTTCTCGAAAAGCTGCAATTATCTTTCAGCTCCTTGGCTTCTTTCGCCGTAGGTATCCGCCAGTCTCCTCCCAGAATCTTGTGGGCAGCATCGTCGGAAAGTTCCAGTTGCTTGATGTTGTCGAGTTTTCCATATGTTTCCTTCGTATTATATTTGGTGAGCCTGCCGTCTTCCTCGAACTTATAATTATCCATTTCATATTCTGGCTTTGGACTCACTTCGCCCCAGGCGAAATAGTCGCCGACTTCTTCTGGGGCCTTTGCCCCCAGATTCCACTTGGCCCATTTCACGGATAGACCCAGGTCGACATATTCCATCGGAGGCCGTTGGGGTTGTTTCGGTGTCGTTTCAGGCTTCATTGGCTTCGGTTCAGGCGTCGGCTTAGTTGGCTTGGACGGTTCCTCTTCCACGATGGAATCCGAAACTCTTACCAATTCAACTGTGGCGCCGGCATCCTCAAGGATGGCACCTATCTTCATCGCGGTCTTTGCAGAAATACCCTCACGTACAACTGACGGTAATTTCTGAAGGATATTGAACGCAGCCTCTTCGTCGATGCCGTCTATGCCGGAAAGAACGGTCATCATCTTTATGACGGATCCAGAATATGAAACGAGCCTAAGTATTAAATCGCCCTTCTCGTTATCATCTGCTTTGGTGACTTGTTCAGGTTCCTTTTCAGGTTCTTTTTTGGATGTAATCTCTTCAATTGCTTCGTGAACTGCATCCTTAAGCTTCTCGTCACTGACTTCTTCCTCGTCGTACAAGTCGTCTACCGTCACAAGGTTATCATCATCGCTCACGATATCGCAATCGCTATACGGGTCTTCTATGCGGGTATCGCAAAGCGTCTCTCCAAGGTGGAAGGCAATCACATCTTCGCCGTCAACCTTGTCCTCGAAGAAGACGGGGTCATTTTTGGCATAGATTGCCGAATATGATCTTGTGGCGCAAAAATTAACGACCACACCGCCTTCACTCCAATAGCATTCGTCTAGATCTTCTTTGAAGTCAGATGCGCTGATCGTTTCCTTGCCATTCTTCACAACGATGTAATTCATCCCGTCATCATCAAACACCTTTCCGACAGGATAAAAGGTGCCATCCTTCGTCTTGCAAAATACTTTTCTGTCAGGGTACTTCTCCGCAAAATCAGAAAACAGATGACTTAAGTCTTCTGCCGAAAAGAGTCTTATGTCGTGGTCTTCGTAGTGGAAAAAGATATCACCTTCTTCACAAAGGAAAACTGTCCCGTCCTCTTCCGGGTACAGGTTTCTCAATTCCCAGCCAAATCCAAGGCCAAGGACAAGTCCGTCATCCTCATTACAATCCGACAACTCTTCCAAAAGGTCTTCTGCGGACAAAGCATCGTCTTCATCACAATTACATTTAAGGATAACGATACCATTCCACTCTTTTATGCCCGTTATATAATTTTCCAAGCCATTATGGAATGGATCGCTACAAGACACATAGCCTTCCGGGATATCTTTGACTACCTTCTTTAAATCCTTTATGGCCTGTCCAGCAGTGGTCTGGACTGCATATTGGAAAATGTACTCTCTCTGGGTTCTTTTAGGCGGCGGCAGGATATCCTTCTCTTCAAACTCCGTGATGATTTCCACATCCTCGGGCATGCCGGTATCTTCCAGCAGTTCAGGATTCTTGATATAGATATCCAGGGAATCACAGTCCTCAAATGCATCCTCGCCGATAAACCTCACGGAATCAGGAATTACCAGTTGCACGAGACTCTTGCAGCCGGAAAACGCTTCAGAACCAATTCTGGTCACCGTGTCTGGAATATTGATGCTGACCAGCCTCCGGCATCCCATAAAAGCTGAAGAGCAGATCTTTTTTAAAGGACCATTTATCTTTACCGTCTTCAAGCTTCTACACCAGGAGAAGGCATCCTCGCCAATAACCTCCACACTTGCTGGGATTTCCACTTCCTCTATGTCACGCTCCTCGGAGAAGGCATCATCCGGAATCTCCGACACTCCTTCAGGAAAGACGCATTTACCGTCAACGACTTTGAAGCCATCGTCATCATCATCATCGTCGTCATCGTCATCATCATCATCATCGTCGTCGTCGTCATCGTCATCATCGTCATCGTCATCATCATCATCATCATCGTCGTCATCGTCATTATCATCGTCGTCATCGTCATCATCATCTTCTTCTTCCTCGTCGTCTTCTTCCTCCTCATCGTCCTCGTCTTCGTCGGCATCTTCATCACCTCCAAGATCGCCAAGCAGTCGGTCCAGGTCATACTCACTTATCAGCAAACCGCACACATATCTTGGATTCTTGAATAATCCATTGCTTTCGCAAGTAAGGACAACAATCTGGTCGTCGAAGGCGCCGTCCGGTTCAAAGAACCAGGCCATAACGGGACCGGCATAGCCCTCCACCTGGAGTTCGAACGCGGATTTGATTCTGAATGCCGTGCAATAATCATTTGCTATCGCTTTGTACAGTTCATTACCGCTCCAAATTTGGGTGTCATCGGCTTTTCTCGCCGCCTTTTCCGTAGTAAAGTCGGACTCATCAAATACATATTCTGCCAATTTCCCCAATTCTGCCATCAGGGCTTTATTGGACTTCATGGCTGCGCCATTGATAATGTCCTCGAAAAGAATGAGTTTTAGTGCCATATATGATTGTTATTAGTGTCTATACTTACATGTCGTTTTTAGTTGTTGTTTTATTAAACTATAAATATAGTGATTTGTTTTGAAACTTGTTTCTACCTATAGTACTCGCCATTTCGGCTATCGTTACCTGATTAGGAAATACCAAATATAATAACTACTTTAGCAAGTCGCTAATTTACATTGACTAATCATCGGGAGGGGTTTCGAACTACAATATCTATTAAATCAATATCAATTATGAGTATTTGGAGTGATTTAGAAGACAGGTCTGCCGGTGTAGTAACCAGAAAAGAGGATTTGAATCTGTCTTTTTTGTATAGTGGTACTTTCAAGAAAGAAGACCTGCTTGATGAAGCAAAAGCTATTTTAAGCAACATATATGGGTTCAAGGGTTTCGCGCCCTTCCTGCCTTCTGATATCCTTGAGGAGGCCGGGCCGGTTCAGGTGTTCTTGGATGATAAAGAAACCCAAAAAGTGCCGGTTACCTTGAAAAAGCTTGAAGACGAAAGGGATTCTCTCAAAAAGGAAGTAGAGAGGTTGAAAAAGCTCGTGGAAGGACTTGTGAAATTGAATGTAGATCAGGGTGAGATAGAAAAGCTCTGCGAAAGAATAAGAAGGCTTGAAGGCAAGATTAAGGATATAGAGGACCTCATAAAGAGGATGAAGCATGACGGGATAGATACGATTGAACTTGAGGTTAAGTTACTGGGCTATTATGAGAGAGAAAAAGCCGAAATCCATCTGATGATGGGGACTATTAGCGAGAAATATGGCCCGAAGGCCAAGGATATAGCAATAATGACAGGAATAACCTTCGTTCATGAGCTGATGCATGCCTATTTCGATGTGCGCGACCCTTATGCCGAGCATCCTCATTGCCGGAGCATCGAGGAACCCATTGCTGAGTACGGGATGTTGTGCTTCATGGAGATGTTCGAAAGATTAGATTCTGGGTATGCAGGTATATTGAATACGGCCAAGGGAGTAGTTGAGGAGAAGAAGTATTCCCTGGGCGTTTGCGATTATGGGTTCGGTCGCTATCTTTTCGACGACAAGGCTAGTTTCGGAGTAAACTGGGTGTCATTGTTCCACTCAACTTGCACATCCCTGTTGATGAATGCCCCAGAAGTCCTAGATTATGGGGAAATGATTTCCCCGATAAGGTATCCGCTTCATGAATTCTCTTGTGAGAGCAAGCTTTACGAAGTGCTGAAGCCGAGAAGATTCTTTTATCATATGAACAAAAAAGCTTTTATTGACTATTATATCAGAACGAAGAAAAAGGATTCTCGTAGTTATCTAAAAAAAGATGGAGATTTCCGTGGAGAAGTTGAGCTAAATAAACAGCTTGCATCTAACCCGGGATTATTTAAAGTTTTCCATGGAGTTTCATCCTTCTTTGATATTAATAATCCAAAGGACATACAAGGGCTCTTGGATTGGGTAAATAAAAACAAACCATTATTTGGAGTAAAATCAGGCGGGACACCTGATATCGCCACTATCCTGCGTAGGTATATCGATTTCTTATCGTAGTCAGTTAATCATTTTTTGAGAAACTGATATGACACACGATAGACTTAAGGGCATTGACGATTATTGGAAAGACAGGTTAGCTGAAGTTTACGACCACTTAAAGCGTGGAAGGAACGCTTGTCGACCTCTGATAATGTCCCAGAATGGCTAGTATTATAGGCACGACCGTAGTGTCCAAGGGGCGCTTTCTCATCGGCGCATCCCCGCTGAAGGATGAGTACGAAAGATGTTTCGGGAAGTTTGACCATCGGCCTTTCGCATTCTATGAGGATAAGCCGTCAGATGGAATAAGCCAAGCAGTGTGGGTCGCTATTGAGATGTAGTTGACCAAGCAGGAAGAAGATCATTTGTCTACATAATATTTGCAAAAAGGGATGATTATTTATTCTTCCGCTTCTTTAGGACTATCTGTCCATAAGGAGACTGGCTGACAATGAAGGACATTGCCTTCTACTTCATGTACGTGAACTATGCGCGTAAAGGACCAGTCTCCATGTATAACAGGATAAATGGTGTCACTTTGAACGTTCTTTAAATTGCAGCCCCTACTCCAGACACACTGGATGGAACGCTACTCCGAGATTTAGATTGTCATATTTCGTGCTTGTTTTTAGCAAATATAAACAAAAACCACAGAAGATATGAATCAACTGTGGTTTTGTTTTATCTTTATTTGGACAACAGGTATGTGGTTCCCTATTTAATAGCCATAGTTTATTATAGGTTTTGCCACATTTATTAAACCGGCTTGGGATATGCCTCCAGCATTCTTTTGGAGAGTTCCTTGTCTTGTCCATATTGTTTGAAAAGAACGGCTCCCCGTGAATAACACTCGAGTACACCCTTTTTCCTTTCGACGTGGTGGACGGCCCAGTCAAGCTCCTCCCTTGAGGCATGATTGACCTCGGGTATCAAATCATAGGAAGGAGTTGTATTTACAAGTTCGTCCAGAAGAAGAAGAGCACCAAATTCTGCGTATTCTTCTTCTTTCTCTCGATAATATTTGTACCTATCATTATCATTCCTTTCAAAGAAAGCATGCATTAGTTCGTGAAGATAGACATATCGTGTTACGGTAAGATATGGTAATCCATAAAATCCAGGGGCGTTTTCTTTTAGCGCACATTCTTTGATGTTGTTGATATAAAGGATTATAGTACCATCCTTGTACTCTCCGAGAGCTCGGCAAGCCTGTAACTCCTTAGCTGCTTCTTTGTCCCAATCGTCTTCTTTTTCCGGCAGAAGCCCACGCTCGACATATAACTCCAAATATGTCTTCCGCAATTCTGATAATTCAACCGTATCCCCAACAATGCTACGATAGATGTTAAGATGCCAGCAAGGCGCATCGTGGAGTGCCCTTAATAGGATTTCAATATCGCGTTTCTCTTCTTCGGTTAGGCTGGTATCGTCCGCAGACTCTTTAAAGATGGCTGTTTTAAAACTATCTTCTCTCCTTATCTGGACACCTTCTGCCCTGCGGTGCATATCACCCCAGATTGATAGTTTTCTGAATGTAAAATCAGGTATCATATTTATGCGTAATTAATACATTAACAATCTGTATTTCCCTCTGCTCTCAAACTCAATAAAGCCCTTATCCCTTAAGAACTGCAACAGCTGGCGAATTGTGTCTTTTATGTGACTGTTCCCGGGATGCATTTTCTTCAGGTCAGATTCAAAACCATAAAGCTGACTCAACGTGAAGGTGGGTGTTCCAATCTTTTCTACGCATTTCAGAACATCCAATAACCAGCCCGTACTTTCCAGATCAATCGTTTTAAGCGGCCTAGTCTTCCGATAAAGTTCAAGAACTCTTTTCGGATCTTCTGGTACTCCGTCCTTTATTATATAAATCTTGCCGCATTCCGGAATTCCTTCAAGCCAGATATAACTTCCAATCCATTCTTTAGATCTTCCCTTCGGCCAGGTGGGTTTCCGTTTTTCCACTACAGATGTGGTAAAGAAAAACTTGGGAACCAGAATAAGGTTATTGATCTTATCCTCCTTATGATATAGCAGCAACAGATGAGGATTATCATCGGAAGTTAATCTCTTGATCATCGCTGAATAGGCGCTTCCATTTATCTTTTTGGGAAGACGAGAAGGTTTCTTTCGAAAACTTTTTTGTTCGAATTGAGCCTCGCAATTCTTGCAGTAAAAATCCGCAACCGGACGACTTGCCTTATAATGAATAAGATGCGGCGCGCCACAAATAGGACAATATAGATTGGCTGCCGTCCAACCTTCGGTAATTACTCTAGCCCTTTGGGTATTGCTATGATAACGTAGGACTTCCGGCGTTTCGTTCAAATGTAAATCCATAATCGATAAAAACTATTAATAAATCTTTGCTCTTACCGCCCTCAAGATCTCGACCATCGCCCAGGTGTCCTGCTGGCAATATTTCTCAAGTGCTGCGCGACGCTCAGCTTTGTTGTGCATTTCATTGCCTCCGAGCTTTGTGGGCTCCTGAGAGTCGTAGTTGAGGTATGTGATGTATGCCTGAACGCCGTTGCCTACGTCCATACCCTTGTATGTGAGGGACGGGACCAGCACGGGGAGCGTCTTCTTGATTGAATAGCTGCCGCTCAAATCTTCATGATAGTAGTTGATTGTCTCGGCTCTCTCTTTACCAAAACTGGCATAGAAATCCTTATTGGTCCTCAAAAGGTCAATAAGGTCTGCCGACTTGTCGCGGATAGCAAGGAGTTTCGCCTTAAACATTGGGAACAGTTCGGCAAGTTCTGCCAGGCGATCCCTCTCAAAGTTGGTGTTCTGCGCCAGCATAGTTCCATGGAGAGTTCCGTCCTCATTGAACTCAAAATGATCAACAATAGCCTTGGCCAGCTCCTTGCGCTCATCATCGTAGCACTCTTTATTCAGGAAGATGAAATTATCCTTCACTTTATCGCAGACCCCGGGTTCGCGCTCAATATGCAGCGAGAACTCAAAGACGGACTGCCGATAAGGCTTTTCACCATTGAAGCGCGGCAATGGGCAGGGAAAAGTCTCAAAGTCAAAATGATAGATGGGATACTCCAGTTGATCAAACCAGAATTGCATCTTCTCTTCGTCTATATGCTCTTTGTGAGTATCACAGCACCAACGCTGATACTTATGATTCTCACTCTTCAGCCAATCTTCTTCAACATCCAGCATATGGCACTTTCCGGCTTCAATAAGTTCATATTTTCCCACAATACCATGATCTTTATAAAAACTCATGTGAGAATTCAGATATTTGTTGGCTGAGTTATAATCAGGAACTTTGCGAAGCGTCTGGAAGCAGTGTTTCCAGAACACACATTCCGTGTTCTTACCCCAGGCACACCAATTGCCCACAGGGACCTTGGTTTTGATTGGGTTAGGCTTAGCAATATAGCTTTCAAGCGTAGCTATCTCCTTGAGAATGAAAGGCTGGTATGTCTGAGTGGTCTCGTTCATGTCCAGGAAGGTGATGAGTTCCTGGCCATCAATCTCGTTATACACACAATCGCCGTTGGTGTCACGTGTTCCGTCAAATACATACTCGCTGTTGAGTACTGCCAGGTAGAAGTTCACCGGGCGGTTATCGCCTGCCTTGCGCAAAGCATGCTCAATTACAAATCTCTGGAAGGCAAGGTCGTGAGGATACTTTCCAACATCGGAATAGCGGTCGAGAAGCGGTTTCTTTTTCTCTTCGAAACTCTTTGCAGCACCGTCACAGACCAAACTGTCAGCTACGTTGAGGCGCCAGAAATCGCTATCTTTGACGAACAAATCAAACTTGCTGCCGCCACGCGTTCCATCCGAGAAGAAAAGTCCCGTATCTTTCTCGTTTTTGTCAAGCCGATGTCGATACTTGCTATTTGTCGTTGCCTTCACCTCGATGATGTTGATCTCATCCGGGGTTTCATTGTAGATATCCACATAGCAACGGTAAGTATGCCCGTGGAGTTCGTATTCGAGGAGTTTCTGATTATGTACATCCCTGGAGTCGGCTACAAAAGTGCCCTTGAAATACTTCCTGGCAACCTTCAATGCCTCGTCTTCAACCTTGTTGTAATAAGGAAGAAGAGCCTCAAGTTCTGCGCTGGGAGAGGCGTCGAATTCATCTTCCTCTTCACCTGCGGAGCCCGAAGATTCAGCGCCTTCCCGAATTTCTTCCAACATTTCAGCGCGACGTTCGCGTTCTGCGTCAATGTCGTCTTTCCCTGTAGGATTATGTTTCAAATCCATGGGAAAATACATGGAACAACGTGTCCAGTTGATGAATCTTGATTTGGAGATGTACATATGTGGTTATATATTTGTTCTGAACAATATACTACTTTTTCGGTTTTCTGTCAACATCACGCGCTATTTCTTTCCTTCGTAACAGGCTCAAAAGTGAGAGTCAGACCATCATCGTCCGTCTTTTTGGTGAACCTGTAACCGACATGTTCCAGGAAGGGAGGGATGCACGCCTTGAGGTCCGCATAGGTGGCCTTGTCAAAAGTAAGCTTCCTGTAAGAAGGATTGGTCATAGCAGCAACAATATTGACACTCCTGTCATAATCATTGAAATAGAGACTGAACATCTTCTCCCGATCATTCTTCCACATAACCCACTTATAAGGGAACATTTTCTTGATGAACTTGGGGAGCTTGAACCAGAGGGTGATCGGCTTGCGGATGGCAAAATGACCATATCCACCTTCACTGCGGGCATTCACGAGAACTCCCTTATATCTCTTACGGAATTCAGGATTAAAACCATCCTCAAAATAAACAGAGTGTGTGCTGGTGAAGCAGTCTAACATAATTCTATTCTCGCTATCTCTTATTGGCATAAGCGTTTTCGGTCATAAGGAATAATTCACATCATAGTTGTCGGGTTTCGTGGTTGTAATAACCAGGCCCGTGACGAACATTGTCGTTGATGCCGTATTTTGTTTTGGCTTCCATAATATAATTATAGTTGCTTTCTGCTAATAATACTGTGCGAATAGCCTATCGTTACCCCAATTGTATCAAGAAAGTGCCTATTTATTCTCATTTGCTTCCTTCGCAAACTTCTCCGCCTCGGCTTCAATCCAGCGTTTCTCTGCGTCTGCCATGATGTTGCCGATAACTTCTTCGTAATTGGCCAGGACTCTTTTGATGTCCAAAAGTTCCGCAGACACTTCGCTTTTTTGAGGATCGCGATGTACGGTACGGTAGTATCCGGTTACGTGGAAATACCGGTGTTTGTAACCACCGCTAACCTTCCCGCTCTTCTTCAAGTAATCGAAGAGGGCGTTTTCCATCTCAGAGCAGACTTTCTTCTCCAGCAGTTCGCCGGCCATTCCCGGAGACATGTTATTCTGCATGAGGCTGAACCCATAGTTCACATAACCCTCCCATTTGCCATTCAGGAGATCCAGCGCCTTTGCTGCGTATGCTTCTTTGTCGATATGTCTGATTGTTACCATTACATCTTCCTCTTTTCAAGACGGATGGAGCCGCAGTATGGACAAGTGTCGATTCTGAGGACTACGATCAGGATTGCAACAAATGCAACCATGATGATTATAATAGCAAACATATAATATTATTTATGACGACGTTTATAACGGCTTTCTAACGTAACAGGCTCAAAAGTGAGAGTCAGGCCATCATCCGTCGTCTCGGTGGTGAACTTGTACTTAACATACTTCAGGAAGGAAGGGATGCACGCCTTGAGGTCTTCATAGGTGGCCTGGTCGAAAGTGAGCTCGCGGGAAGAAGGATTGACCATCTCGGCATCGATCCGGATGCTGAGCTCGCGATCGCTGAAATAGAGGTGGTGCAACTTCTCCCTGTCATTCTTCCACATGATCCACTTGTAATTGGGCTCCATCTCGGGCTTCCGGATGGCGAAGTGGCCGTGGCCATCATAACCGCGGGCATTCACGATGACTCCCTTATACTGCTTGCGGAATTCATCGTCATATTCAGCCTCGAAATAAACGGAGTGCGAGCTGGTGAAGCAATCAAACATGATCCTTCTATTGGTATTTCTCATATGTCTCATATTATTCGCGATTTAGGTTATAACGAATTGATCAAATCAGTCTTCGAGCGGAACAGCTGCTCCTTCTTGAAAGAATCATAGATTGGCTTGCCATCCACGGAGACGGAATATGTCTCATTTTCGCTGACGGAATCATTATAGCAGTAGAACTTGGTGTACCACAACTTTGTAACGGTGGCGCAGACTGCGCAATCCTTGTGCATCAACCAGACCTGGTCGCCGATCTTGTAATCAAAAACCTTTTCCATATTAAAGCGATTCTAAAAGTTCCTTCTTTGTCCTGAAGAGTTTATTCTCCGGCCTCTCTGAATCATAATGAAGATGATAAAAGATCTCGGGTTCACCACCCGCATCTTGAACACTGATGCCGACACCGGTAACCTTCAGATTCATAACCCTGTTGTTGGAGATGAAGAAAACCATATCTCCAATATTATACTTAGTCCTTACTACCATCATAACTTTTTGTTGTTTGATTCTACTTATAATACTTGATTATACTGCTATCGTTACCCGCCTTCCAAAATAAAATCGTATTTTTGTAATCACTAACCATATCGAGATGAGTATGCCGAAACCCCTTACGCTTCAAGACCTGAATGCGGCGATGTCTTCCCGCAAGGATGAATTGCTGAGGCCCTTCATAGACAAGGCAATCGGGATTTATTGCAATATGCGTGGCATATCCGTAGGTCCGCGTCCCGAAAAAATGTCCGGGTATTCTGGCAAGTATGGCGAAGCCTACTATATTGCTTTAAATGCGGTTTATGAGGTGTGGACAACAATCGGCGCAACATACGATCCTGCGCGTGGCAGTTTTGAAGAATTCTTCAAAAGGTTAGTCCACAACAAAATTTACGATCTCTTGCAGAGTGGAGGGCGGACGGACCTGCTCTCCGTGCCTTCGCAAGCGAAGGTCAAGGGTGACATCTACAGTAAATCCAGCAAGGTGGATGTCGACAATTTCCGGGGAGATGCCGGTCCGGAACCGGACAATACGGATTCGGACAAAGAGGAGAAGATCAGGATATTCATGTCCGATGCACTTGCAGCCTTGATTGGATTTGTTGATACCCTTCCGGAAAAGGAACGGAACGTGTTCCAGGCATCATCTTTCGGGCGGACATTCAGCCCTCAGCCCGATAAATATGGAAGGAACTATGCAGAAGAATTAGCCAGGCAGTATAATACCACGGCCGTGTATATCCGCAAGCTTGCAAGCCAGGTGAAGGATAAGGTTCTTGCCGGAGTGAAGGCCCGTGGCTTCAATCAGCGGGCATTTACGTCGATCCAGATGGTGCAAGCGACGCCAAGCTATATCAGAGAATATGAAGAGGTAATCGAGGCGACCGAAATAATCACTCCTTTCGAGCAGTTCCTGCTGCTGAAACATATTGAGGATATAAGTAACACTTCAATCAGTCCATCCTCGGGAAGCGCACGGTGAAGCAAGCACCCTTGAGGGAGAAGGACTTGGAATAGGATATCTCTCCGTTGCACTTCTCTACGATCGTGCGGCATATCGCCAGGCCGAGGCCGGTACCATTGTTCTTCGTGGTGAAGTTCGGAGTGAACAGCTTGCTGCGGTTCTCGTCGCTCACGCCTGGTCCATTGTCTTCGAATACGATATCATAGAAGCCTTCCTTCCCGGACCGTCTCAGGGAAACCAGTATCCTGCCCTGGAATGGCTCCTGGCCGTTTTCCATGGTTTCTTCCTGAGCGCTCTCTATGGCTTGTACAGCATTTCCGAGAAGATTTGTGAACACCCGGGTGAGCTGAGGTTTAGGACCGCTGACCTTGGCCCCCTCCAGACCCCTGTATTCAAACTTGATGTTCTCCCTGCAGTCGAACAGGTCCACTTCTTCCTTCAGCAGCTTGTCGAGTTCTATTTCTACAGGCTCTTCCGAATAGAGCTTGGCGAGGGTGGAGAATTCGTTGGCGGTGTCGGAGAGGATATCTATCTGCCTGAGGACCTCTTCGGAGACTTCGTCGAACCTTTCCGCCCATGCCGGGTTGCCGTTCTTCTTCATGCGGATGAGCCTCTGGATCTGCAGCTTGATAGGAGTGAGCGGATTCTTGATTTCGTGGGCCACCATCCTGGCCATGGTCGCCCAGGCCTTGTCACGTTCAGTCTGGGTCAGCTGGCGGGTGGAGTCGTATAGATCATGGACCATAAGGTTGTATGCCCTCACCAGTCTGGAGACCTCGTCGTCGCGTTCATAGACGATATATTCCAAATTGTCGATACTGGCCTCGTTCATCTTGCGGCCCATCTCTGAAAGCGGCTTGAACATCTTGTCCACTGCCCGTTCGGTGATGAATCTTGCAAGCAGCAGCAGGATCATGAAGACGGTGAATACCGTGAGAGAGTGCCGTACGGCCTCGGACTTGAAGTCGAAGCTTTCATCGGTGTACGGGGCTCCCATGATGGCGATCATCTTCCCCTGTCCGTTGAATATCGGGGCATAGAGGAAATATGTAGGCCGCGAGCCCACATCCTCCCGTCCGATATAGTATCTCCGGTTCTTATAGATAATGTTCTCGAAGGCTTTCTGGTTCATCCTGGTGCCCAGGAGCATCCTGTCGAACACTTCCGGAGTGGTGGACCGGAATTCCTTTCCTCCAGTGGTGTAGAGGGTGATGTCGGACTTCATCGTGCTGCTGATGTCTTCCAGCACGGCTGCCGCCTCCTGGGTGTTGAATGCGGTATAGTCAGTGGCATAACGGCACCTTGCCTCGATCAAAGTCTGCAGGGCGTTGATCTTGTCCGACATCGAATACCTTAGGTTAGCGTTGTTCCTACGGTAAACGAACAGCACGCTCACCGCCGCAAGGGTGATAAGGGTCATGATCAGGGCCACCATCAAGGCCAGGTTGATCCTGGTCTTGTAGTAGTTGCTTTCCTTCGGCCTGTTCCTGTTGCGGAAGAGCGAAAGCGCGGAAAGGAAGAAGTAGAATACCAGGGTGAGGAAGAGGAACGCTGTGAAATAGTTGAAGTTCCCGGTCTTCTGCCTGGATATGAGGATCAGGTCCTCATCCGAGACATTGTTGACGAAATGGGTGTAGTCATTGAGCCGGAACACTCCCGAAGGGGCGTCCAGGAGTTCTGCCTTGGTGTCCGGGTCGAGCAGGGTCGGATAGGCGTAATTGCCTTTGTATGAGGAGAGTCTGTCTCCTGAATACTTCGCATAGGAATATCTCGCAGGCATGAGGACATCGCCTGGAGCGGAATACCCGAGTATGCTGGCATACCCTCTGTCCTCCCTGTTGGATTTAGGGGAGACGGTGAGCAGCATCATAGTGACGCCGCTTCCAGGGTAGTAGTAGGCGAAGCTACCGGTATAGAAACTGTGCCCGTTCGAATCCCTCATGTACCGGAATCTGGATCCGTCGGCGATGGCAGTCCCGCCAGTCACCATTTCAGTGAAATAGGCTATGGCATTCTGGTCCTTTTCGTTCTCCGGGAAGAGTTCGATCTGGATATCGTAGTCCTGGGCGAGCCTGGAAAGCGAATTCTCAAGCAAGCGGTTGAGGATGACGTAGTTGCTGTTCTTGATCGGAGCCCAGTTGGCGATGAACTGGTCGGCAGCGATCTTGTCCTCCTGCATCCTCAGGCCGAGTTCCAGGCTGATGTCCCTTTCCATCGAAAGCCGGTTGGCAAGCACGTTGACCCGGTCCTGTTCCTTCCGGAATCCCAGGATCCCGGCGGTGACCACCATGTATCCGGCGAACAAGGCTGCTGTCAGAGCCCTGCCTGTTGTAGAGAACACGTCTCCCTTGAAACCGAACAACCTTTTCAGGACCGGTACCATCATCTGCACCAGCAGCGGCACCGTCAGCAGCAGGCAGATCAGGGTGACATATACAAGCAGGCTGAATATGTTAAGGTCGTTGAGGCGGTAGAGTTCCAGGGATATGTTGGAGTTCAGGATGATGCTCCTGAAGGTCATGTGCACGAAAGCGACCACGCCGGCCATCATCAGCAGGATGGCAATGGAATACAGCCACATTGTCAGCTTCGGCCGCCTGGCGTTGAGCATCTTCCTGTAGATGTCGTAGCGGGTCACGAATATGCAGCCGATGCTCAGTATGATCAGGAGCGAGACGATGAGCACCGCTCCGAGAGAGTTGAACATCTGCCCGTCGGCATAGATGGTCGGGGAGAAGACTTTCGATGTATTGTTGACGTTGCCGCCCCAGATATATGCCGCTGTCATCACGACGAGCAGGCCGGCCAGGACCAGCAGGAGCCGTTTGACTGTGCGCTTCGAGGATAGATGGAGGAGGGAACACAGCACGAAGCAGGCTATGGCCAGCCATATCAGGGTGGTGTGCGCGCCGGCATAGTTGCCTGCGAGCGAATCCGATGTGACCTTGAATACAGGTTTCCCGTCCAGATGGACGGTGGCTCCGCTGCTTTCTGCCAATGGCACTACCGTGTAGTTCCTGCGCAGCCTGAGGTGCTTGTTGACTCCGTTCGGATTGTCATCGTCCATCTGGTCGATGATCTCGAGTCCGGCGATGACTTTCCTTGTCCCCAGGGTCTCGGCTTTGACCAGGTACCATTTGGGGCCGTAGTTCACGAACGAGACTTCTTCCGTCACTTCGGCAAGCGGAGAAGTGATGTTCTCACGCGGCCTGGAGAATCTCTGGAAGACCACTCTGCTGCTGATGTCGTCGTTCTTGACCGGGAACTGGTTGCTCCAGGATTGGAGGGAATCGTCGATGTACCGGTAAATCACCATATCCTCAGGCAGGTCGTAGCGCCCCATCCACTCCTTCCTGTCGGCATTGAGGTTGTTGGAGATATACTTTTCGAGTACCGCCATCCTCTTCCCGACAGCGTTTTCAGCCTTGGCGGCTTCCCGCTCGGGGTTGCCCGGGATCCGGCTTACCGACAATGAGAGGCCGAGGAGGACAACGGCTGCCGCCAGGAATCCCCAGGTGAAGAAATCTTTTATTCCAAACCTCCGGTACTTCATTCGTGATGGTAAGGTTCTCCCTTGATTATCGTGAAAGCGCGGTACAACTGTTCAGCGAAAACGGTCCTCACCATCTGGTGGGAGAAAGTCATCTTTGACAGGGAGACCTTCCCGTCGCACCTGGCATAGACCGCTTCTGAGAATCCGTAGGCGCCGCCTATGACGAATACAATATCTTTGCCGCCGAGAGTGAGGCTTTCAATCCAACGGGCAAATTCCACGGAGCGGAACTCTTTCCCGTGCTCGTCCAGGAGAATGACCCTGTCGGAAGCCTTGACGCTCTTCAGGACCAGTTCTCCTTCCTTCTCCTTTATCTGCGCTTTTGTCAAGGAGGAAGCGTTCTTGAGTTCCGGGATTTCGGATACGCTGAAAGGAACATAGTGAGAGAGTCTGGAGGCATAGAGATCCAAACCTTCCCGGACCCATCCCACGTCCGTTTTGCCAACTGTCAGCAAGCAAATCTTCATTATCGCAAAAATAAGAAAGTGGCTCGGTATTTGCAACAAAATACGCGGCCATGAAGCACTTTGTGAAGATATTTATGGCATCATTGGCGATGCTTTTCTGCCTGTCGTCTTCCGCCGGTCCCGGTGGGGACGGGTATGACGTCTTCGTGCCGATAGCCAAGTATCTGGGACAAGGGGATGCCGAGAAGCTTTCCGCCTGGTTCGCCGACAATCTGGAAATCACCATCATGTCCACGACAATCGATTCCAGCAAGAACCAGGCAAAGCAGATCCTGAAGTCATTCTTCGAGAACCACACGCCCAGATCGTTCAAGATCAACCATACAGCTTCCCGTTCCAATTCCAAGTATGCCCTGGGCTACCTGAATGCCGGTGGAGAGCTGTTCGAGGTTACAATCTTCGTGAGCAACTGCAAGAATACATACAAGATCCAGCAGCTCAAGATAGACAGACTGAGGTAGCGTGAGACATTCTTCCAAATCATCCATTATATTCCTTGCTTCCTTCATCCTGCTGGCTTTCTCCGCGCAGGATGCTTCCGCTCAGGCGACCAAGGTCAAGGGAAGGGTAGTGGATGCCGTCACGGGAGAGGGTATTCCTTTCGCCGGAGTCTACTTCAAGAACTCCACGGTGGGAGTCTCGGCTGACCTGGAAGGGTATTTCAACCTTGAGACCCGCACAGATACTCTGACCCTTCTCTCCGCTACGATACTCGGTTACCAGGAACAGGTCCTGACAGTCATCCCTCACCGGTTCAATGAGATATCCTTCCGGCTCGTCCCCCTGGTGGACGAGTTGAATGCTGCCGTCGTGAAGCCTGACAACAGGTACATGAAGTACATACTCGGGCGGATACAGGAGGCCAAGGACCGGAACGACCCT
>Ga0247611_10001898_pt1 | contig 35804 bp, 63 predicted proteins | sample 177DNAGHGhighgp2_FD_192422 | JGI IMG/M metagenome (GOLD analysis project Ga0247611, IMG submission 192422) | Sheep rumen microbial communities from Palmerston North, Manawatu-Wanganui, New Zealand - 1770 DNA GHGhigh gp2 | ecosystem: Host-associated > Mammals > Digestive system > Stomach > Rumen... | reverse complement strand
ATAATAATTAGTTGTAAAAAATCAACATATTATTCAAACTTTCCAGTTTCACAATTATATTTATAATTATCAAAATATTTGTCCCATATCAATAATAACCTGTTTTTTTCAAATTTATTTTAATATTACCAATTGAAATATACCAAAAGAATAAAGCAAAACTTAATTCCCAAGATGTTGGGGTTGTATTTGTTTTATGCATCCATGTAATATTAATTAATGGTAAAATACAAAAACTATCAATTAATCTACCACAATTAAAATAATCTTTCATATTATTACAATTTTAATCCACCAAAATGAATTCCATCTTTATTTAAAAACATTCCACCACCTAAACCAATTCCTGCATTAATTCCTTCGTGGTTAAAATAAAGACCAAAACCTTCACTATCTTTCTTTTTATTTTTATCTTTCATAATTATAACATTTATTATTTTAACACTTACAATATCTCCTTACACTATCCCAAACTTCTTCTTTAAGAGCTATTTCATCAGAACCATCATATATCCAATGATAAGAATCATAAGAATCTCTTTCTACTTTTTTGGAAAACATTCCACAAGATTTACATTTTATTTCTGTCCAAAATGGTATAACAATAGAATCGCCACCACCTTTATGAAAGTTCAGTTCCAAATTACCGCCACAAACAGGGCATTTTGCTAAAGCGATTTCTTCATTTAATTTTTCTTCACGTTCAGCATATTGTATTTGACGTTTAAGTAGTTCTTTATCAAACATAATTACAACATTTTAAGTAAATCATTAATTTTTCGTAGTTTATAATTAATTATTATAAAGTTCATTAGTTCGATTAATTACTTTTTGCAAATTTTCATCATCCATTCCTTCAAGAATATAAGATGTGATACAATCCAAGGAACCATGATGGGTTTTACAAGCAGTTTCCCATTTCTTCCACATATGATCGCCAAGACTATACTTCCATTTTTCAGGATCAAAATCGGAACCATTAATCACATAATTACATTCTCCTTTTGACCATTTACAACAAAAATACTGAAGTACTTGTCTAAATTCTTTCGCAGTCATAATTAATTATAAACTTTTATTTATATGTTTTACTTTCTCTATAAAGTACACGATATACATTTCCTGTTAAAGAAGATTTTACGTTAATAAAGTTATATGTTTTAAATTCGTCACCAATTATATTCACTGTATCATAATAAGGATCAGATACTATTTCAAATGTGGCACCATCTTCATTTTTTTCTGGTGAATAATACTCATCATGGTCCTGAACAAGTGCGGCATAATTACCAGTTTTAACATTAATACAATAACTATTATCAAAAACTTCGTAATTCATATTATTCAAACTTTCCAGTTTCACAATTATATTTATAATTATCAAAATATTTGTCCCTTTCAATTGAGAGTCCAAATGGAAGTTTTAGTGACTGAAGTTCACTCAATGTAAAATATCCAAACTCCTTTTCATAAAGATCAACCAAACCAAAGAATGTCCAATCATCTCCATTTTTCTCTGCTTCAAATACATACCAAGTACCAATTCCACAAGGATTAAAAAATTTAACAAGTACATCCTTTATATTATTGGAATCTGTTGAATACATTGGATGTTTAACAAGTTTTGCTTCAATTGCTTTTGTAATAAGTTTCATATTTTATATTTATTTGTTTACATATATAATATAGAAACAATATTAAAAAAATTCAAATATAATTAAAAAAAGATCCAAATTAAAAACTTGGATCTCTATATTCATCTGCTTTTCCAAAATGAACTCCACCAGTGGCCCAAAGTGAATTACCTTCCTGAATCCATCGACCATTTTTACGAAGTTTAAATACTGCACCAATTGGAACAATAGATGTACGTTCTTTATTTACCCGAACATAATTTTTCATATCCTTAAGATATTCATTATCATTCTCATCAACCAAACGATTATTGTCATAATCATCGTCAGTCATATTGGTAATTCGTACTGCTTTAGGAGAAATAATTTCAGTAATAACTACTGCATAACGATCGGAACCTACAAATTCTGTACCACAAAGTCCAACATAAAGATTATTGTTGTCTGACTTACGTACATTCATTACTTCACCGATCATTGAAATTGGAATACTATTCATATCTTTTATATTTATTTGTTTTACATATTAATGGAGTTTTTATGTTAACTACCATACATAAATAAATATAGAATAATATATAAAAAATTCAAATTTTATAAAATGAAAGGAGGTTCATATATTTTACGAGGAATAACTACAGGAAGTCCTTTACGCTTATATTCTGTATTATTTATACGATTAACAATATCATCTACAGTATTATAAATCATTTTTTCTGTTTTCTTATCATATACATCATACTTATTATGAAGTTTTGTCATCATAAGTTGATATTCCTCTGGGAACTGTGTTTTTGCATGTAAATATGTTTTAATAATATCATCTACCTTTGTATAAGCATCAATATTATTATCGTGTACAAATGCGGGTGCAATCTGTCCCATATCGCCAAATTCCGATACACCATTACCATCAGTTGGTGTGATACCAATTGCTGCCCGAAGGGCCATCTGAATATATCCATCATCACATGGATCTGGAAGCTTATAATATTCTCTCAATAAATAATTTGCAAGCTCATATACTTCATGCTTCCAAAGACCTCCAATTGGATTAAAGTCGGCTACATCACCATGAATTGTGAAAAATCCAAGATAATGCTCAGTAAGATTATCAGTGTCCATTACAAGACCTTTATTGATAGATGCAAGATTATAAAGATACATCATGCGAAGACGTGCCTTGAGATTACCTTGTGAGATATTTGTAGATTCACCATGAAGTTCACATGTTGACTTCATAAGCATATATTCCTTTTGAAGATTCTCTACCCAATAATTTCCAAGTTTACAAAATGCCTTCATACAAATATTTGCAGAATCATTCTCTTCAACATTATTTGAAGAACAAGGAAGACTTACACCAATAAACTTAATACTTGGATTTTTCTTCTCTACTTCATGACAAATAGCAGCTGTAACAGTTGAGTCAAGACCACCAGAAATACCGAGAACCATTGTATTAAGTCTATTATCTCTAACGTATTTTTCTGTTTCATTTACTAATGTTTCAAAAACTCTTTCGTAATTCATATCTAAAACTTTTTACCAAATTTGTATAAAATCATATTTATTTTTATCAGATGTACCTGCCAAAGGATAATATTCAGTACCATCATCTTTATATTTTCTAACATGGAAATTATATCCCTTATACATACGATTAGTAATTAATTTAGATGTAACAAATGTAAACAAATCTGAGTCAAATTCGTTCTTAACATTATGAAGACGAAAATATTCATTTGCTTCATCAATTAAATTTTGCATTGCCTTTGTTCGTTTACGATCTTTTACCATATTATATAATTTTTGTTTTACATATATAATGAAATTTCTTTGTCGAAATAAATCATTTCATAATGATTATGTTTTACAAATATATACATCTTTATGATGTAAATTTATGTATTAAAATACATATATAATATAGAAAATCCTCACAAAAATTCAAATAATATTGAAAATTTATGAGGATTTTAGTTTATTTTTCTACATATCTAAATTGATATTTACAATGAGGACATAGATATACTTCCCCATCATCTGATATTGAATTTGCAATATCAATTTTTACTTCTTTACCGCACTTTGGACAATTAATTATATTCATATTATATTGTTTTTAATAATTATGCTACAGATTCAATAGGAATATTCAATTCATAACATGCATGATTAAATTCTTTAATATCTCCCATGTGCTTACCGAGGTCATCGCTAATCTTAATAGTTACAAACCAAGGTTGATTAGTATTCATTCTACAACGAGACATCTTCATAACAATATTCTCGGCTGAATACTTAGTTCCATCAGGAGCATATACATCACAAGTAAGATTTGTTCCTATACCAAATGAACACTTGATTTTACCATCACAATAATTCTTTATTTCAACTGCCTTAGGAAAATCAAGAGCATTAGAAAATACAATTGTTTTTGATAGTGGATTGATTCCTCTATTATTATAGAAATCAATTGTCTTATTCGTAAATTCATATTCATTACCACTGTCCTGACGTACACCATCAAACAATTTAGCCTGTTTCAATGAGAAACTACGGAAAAATACATCTGTAGTATATGTATCTGAAAGGGCAATTCCCAAATCACCATCATATATATCTACCCAATTTTCCAAAGCCATATAGTTAGCTGACTTATATCCATACTGAGCACCATGGAACATAAACCACTCGTGAGGATGTGTACCAATTGGCTTCATGTCATACTTCATTGCGAAGTGTACATTTGACGTACCCACACAAGTTCTGGCATTCTTCTTAAGATATTCACATACCTTATCCTGAACTTCATAAGAGAAACGACGCCTTGTTCCAAACTCAGAAAAAAGCAAACCTTCCTGATTAGCCAAATCTACCTTATCTTTAAGTTTTGACATAGTAAGCTCCCAGTTAATAGGTTTATCCGCATTATTAACTTCAGGAACAGTATACATACAAGGAATTTCATAAAGAGAAGCCTTATAACACTTATCTGTTACATCCATACAAAGAACACCATCCTTGTCAAGATATACATTTATCTTATCATAATCAAATCTAAATGATGCTAACCACTCCCAATAATAATCAGCAATGAAATCAACCTTATGTGAATAAAGCAACCAATGAAGTTCTCCATTGTAAGATGCATCATACAAATTTTCTTAAGTTCCTCTTTAAACTTTTTAAGAAACTTCTTTGTACGTTTAATCTTATTACGATCCTTAAATGTAAATGTACATTCTGCATCAGGAAATTTCTTCATGTATGCATAACTGGTTGTAAACTTGTAAAGATCTGTATCTAATATACTATGAAACATATTATTTAAATTTTTAGTTAATACTTTAATACTTTATATTATTTTATTTAATTAAGCTCCACCCATATTATTCCAAGATTCGGCTTCTTTATATTCTTTAATCCATTGTCTAGAGGCCTCATGTGATCGACCATCTGGATCATAAGATGCTAAATTTTCAAGGTGTTTAATATATTCCTCTTTAGGATCATAATATTCATTTCCCATAATTATATAATATTTATTTTATTTTCTTTTACAAAGTTATTAATAGTTGTTCCATCATCAATAGAAGAAATTCCATCCATAAAAACACTGATATTCAAATCATATTGATCTTTAACCTTCAAAAGATTCTCAATAGAAGATTTTACACAATAATCACCAGCAAGACCAGAAATGACAATATTTCTTGTAGAAAATACTACCATACTATTTCTTGCTTTATTGTTTGCAATAATACTAAATCCATCATTATCACCCGAATCAAATCGAGCCAAACCAACTACATCAAATGCTCCATATTCTTCAACATTATCAACGTTTCCCTTAATAAAAATCTTTACAGGAATATTATTGTCATGAAGAGCATTCATTACAATATTAGAAACTCCAGCACCAATTGAATACTGCTTACAATGATCCGGCCAAATACCGCCATTTCTCTTGAATGAACAATGATTAATTGAATGCCAATCAATTGTCAATATCGCATCCTTAATGTCATCATGATACTTATTGATAAAATCAACAGTGGCCACCTCAGAATTTTCTGCGCCCTTTACATAAAGACTACCATTAGGATTATTAAAATCATCCTGTCGGTCAATAATTACAAATGTAAATTTTTCCATATATTAATTTTATAAAATATTTAATTACATAAATAAATATAGAAATAATGTTTTAAAAATTCAAATATTATATAAAATAAAACAGATAAACAATTGTTTATCTGTTAGTTGTGGAAGCAGACGGATTCGAACCGTCGTCTTAATAACTCTTATAATGAAACTATCTACATGCTTTTCGAAGTTTCTATCTTCAATATCTTATTTTTATTTCTTTTTCGTGAAAATAAGAAAAAATCTTTTTATTTCTATTTCTTCTAATTTAACGACCACAACAGAATTTTTAGAAACGGTCCTTTGTGAGACTTCTGTTGCCCGACCTATTAAAGGTTCTCACTGCGCCGGCTATGCTTATTTATAACCAAACTTAATAAAACAGTATCCCTGAGGGATTAAGCAGCCATACGATATTCTACTACATCGTCATTTATCTTTTGTGTCAAATTTAAGGATTCAACGCTCCTGCATGATTTCAATATTAAAATTATCAATCAAATACCAAAATGCCCCCAACTATTTTTTATTTTCTAAATGTTTTTTATATTCCTTAATAATATAATTTGAAATATCATCTGGGTGTTCAAACCCAGTTATTTTACTAATATTTTGTTTAAGTTCTGAATCAGCCCATAACATCCAATTATTTCTTATCCAAACACCTAATGAATAATGAAAGGCAATAGATTTATTTTCTTTTATAATTTCTTTATCTTCATCTAAAAGTTCTTCATCTAATGCTTTAATAGCTTCCTCTAAATTAACAGGTATCATAATTTATTAAAAATAACTAATTTTATTTAAATCCACTAACTTTAAATTTATTTAAGAGAATCGTTATAATATAAAGGCATATCTTGTTTTGTATATTCAGATATTATATCATCATCACAAAATTCTATTTCATTATTTGTATCATAATCAGGACCACCAGAAATACCTGTATCTACTAAATATCCAAAATGCAAATCTGTCCCATATGCACTATCACATTTAACTACTAATATTCCTGAAAATTTTATACTTTTTTGTAAAGTTACACAATAATAAAATTTATCATTATTTAACTTATAATATTTTCCATATTCACCTTTCATAATTAATATATATTAGCTTCATCAACCATTATATTTTCTGATATGGCAAGTAATCCTGTTGTAGGTTTAAATGCTTCCATTTTTCCAGTTACATATATATTCTCATAAATTTTTGACCAGTTTGTTATATAATTACTATCAACTGCATTTGCGCCTTCTATAGAAGCAACACCCATTGTTATATGAGTTATTTTATTTGCACTAACAACTCCTGCAGGCAATTCGACTTTTACTGCATATGCTTTTTCTGAAATACCTGGTCCAACTATTTTAAGTTTAAATTTCTTACCAATATTATTCTTATTTATCATATTTATGTCATTTGCCAAATGTGTCTTATCATTATATACAACTGTCATATGATCATAATACTCTTTCCATGCATCTGGTAATGGATAAAGCTTCTTTAATTTCTTTTTAGATTTATCATCTAAAAAAATCCCTATATAAATCCAATCATTATTCATATTTAATATTCCTCCATATATTTAATGGCAAAATCAACGGCATCTTGTTCACTTTTATTATTATAGAATTTGATATTTTTCCAATAATCAAGTAATTCTTTCAATTCATCTATAGCTTCTTGTTTATTCATAATTTTATACATTACATTTTTTATAAATGTTTATGTGATTTCTTTTTAATCTTATATATAGTCATATCAATAATCTCTCAAAAGTTGTTTTACTTCATCAAGTGCATCATCCCAACCATACATACATGAGTGAAACTCTTCTTCATAGTTGGTATCTGGGTCATACCAATCAAATGCATATATTTCCTTAGCTCTTTTATATACACTACCTTCAAATAGCTTTTCCCATAACATTCTATAAATTTCATCTCTGGATTTTGATGAATGATATAATAGTCTATTTTCTAATTCATGCATTTGTTCATTCAACTTAATAAACTCTCTATAATCTTCAAATACATCCATATCAAGATATTATTTTTTTAGCTTCTAATAAATATTCTAATTCTTTTTGTAATCTTTTAAGTTCTTTCTCTTTATTATATATTGTATTTGATAAATTATTCAATCCACCTATAAAATTTAAAAATAGCGTTAGCTTTTCGGCATCTTCTTTATTTTTTACAATATACATTTTTGTTTTATCATATTTATCTGAAAAATTATAATTCATTGTCCACCATGCATTATATCCACTATGATCTTCTTTCCAATATCCACCATAAGTATATTTCATATGATTGGTATATTCCAAATCCCATAATTCATGCCATTCATAATCATAATTACCTACACCAACAATTATAACTTTTCCTTGCGGTAATTCTTCTTTAGCTGCAATATCAATTGTTTTACATTCTAATAATATACGTTTAATCTCTTTTACAGTTACTGGTGTATCAGTAATGCTTTCATATTTTTTCCAATTATAATACATAATTTATCTTAATATTATATGTCTTGGTTCATATTTTCCTGAAAGAGGATTTCCAAATATTCTTGAAAATTCTCCCCATTGATAATTCATTCTACTTTTTAATATTTCTATAACTAATTCACATATTCGTTCATCAGTTGATATAAAAGTATCTTCATTATTATAAGTATTTGGAAGTAATGTTACTCTTTCTAAAAAACGATTACCATCATATACATTAAATTTTTTTACATTTCCATCTATTTCTATTTTAAACTCAATTTCGAAACAATTTTGTTTATCATATGATTTAGATTTTTCCTTTATATATTCTTTGATTTTATATTTTTTATAAGATACATTTTTAATATCTATAATATATATATTATCATTTGAATCTAAATCATTAAATGTTTTATATAGTGTTGAATAATCTTTTACTTCTGGTTCATAAAATGCCATAACTTTTTATATTGTTTTTTATAAATTACCAATTATTTTTCTTTTTTATATCATCTATTTCACATACTATATAAATATGGTTCCTGTTCTAATTTTACTTTATTATATTCTTCATTAGAAACTTTTTTCTTCATTGATATAATATCTTTCCATTCATCTGTAAATTTATTTAATACAAAGGATGAATCGGTACATGATTGCCAAGAACCATGTTCAATAGAACCAGCTAAACCATCAACATCAATATGTATTTCATCAACACTGATATGATATGCATTACAAAATGTAATAATATCTTTTATAATATGTTTATGTAGTTGACGGAATTTATAGTTAATTTTATCATTTTGACATTGTTGTCCAGGATATTTTCTATTATCTTCTGGTAAATCTAATGTTCCTATATATTCTCCCATGTTCACTTATATGTTATTTTAGATTCATTCTTTTTCTTAATATCCTTCTTAGCTTCTTTTGAAAGATATTCCATATTAACCTTAAAATAATCAAGAGCGGTATCTGCAATATCTGCACAAAATGCACACTCAGAAGCTATTGCCTCCATATCATCATCCGTAGAATTACCATCAAACAATTTCTTACCTTTAGTTGCAAGCATAGTTTTATATGCCTCAAAATAAGCTTGAGTCCAAAAATCTTTATCTGACATAAATATATTATTTTTATTACAAATTAAATATAGAAAAAAATAAAAAGAGTTTCTATAAGAAACTCTTTAAATTATTAAATATTATAAAAATTATTTATTCTGTACATTCCAATTACTTGGTATACCATTTGGACCACTTGGAATAGTTGTATTTGCATCTTTTATAAATGTACCTGATGAAGATACTCCACTAACCCAGTCATCAAAACAATTAGTTGTAATATCTGTTGCAAGCATTGTAATATTATTTAAATTAGAACAATCTCTAAGCATTTCCACATAACAATAATTCACTAATGTTGGTGCAGGTAATATTGGGGCAGTAGTTAATGAAGTACAATTAAAGAACATACCTCGATAACAATATCTTGCCAATGTTGTTGCTGGTAATGTTGATGGAGTATTTACTAATGAAGTACAACCTCTGAACATTTCTTGATAACAATTATCTGTTAATGATGTTGCAGGTAATGCTGGTGCAGTAGTTAATGAAGTACAACCATAGAACATACCTTGATAACAACTATTTGCTAATGTAGTTGCTGGTAATGATGGTGCACTTGTCAATGAAGTACAACCTCTAAACATTTGAATATAACAACTACTTGCTAATGTGGTTGCAGGTAATGATGGTGCACTTGTTAATGAAGTACAACCATTAAACATATCTTGATAACAATAATTTGCTAATGTTTTTGCTGGTAATGATGGTGCACTAGTTAATGAAGTACAATTACTAAACATTCCAGTATAACATACGTTTGTCAATGTTGTTGCTGGTAGTAAACCAGTTGGAACAGTTGTCAATGAAGTACATTCTTTGAACATTTCTTGATAACAATTACTACTTAAATTTGCAGGTAATGTAAAATCACTTTCAATTGCAGATAAAGCCTTTAAAGAACTAAATAAACGATAGAAACAATTATTAGGCATTGTACTGTCATTAATTATACTCATTATATCTCCACCAAGTTCAATACCTCCAATATTATTATTATCTGAGTTAAAATAAAAGTAATTGTTTTCATTATACCAAGATAACATTTTATTTGAACGTACCCATAAACTTTCACCCGGTGGAATTTCAAATGATTTAATAATACGATTTATAGGTTCAATTGTTACATTACTTAAATTTTCCCAACTATTTGGTTCATCAGAACTAATTTGATAATCAATATTTAATTTTTTTATAAAATTACCTGTTGCTGATGCCGAAAGATTAATTGTTTTGGTTTCTTCGCTTATATTATGAAAACGTAATGGTTTTAATTCTAGTGTACCATTACATATAATAGGGACAGTTAAACCATCTTCATAATCTGTTATTCCATCTATTGTTAAATTAATAGTGGATGTAAAAGTTTTTTGATTACCTGTATATTTTAATTTAATTTTTGCATCACCTAAATTATTATTTTCATCAATAAAATTTTTGGTTAAAATTACACTTAAATTATTATCATTAGTATTTATATTTCTAATAGAGGGTCTATCAGTGGTATATTTATTATTTGTTGTATTTTTACTAAAATAAAAAATATTATGTGCACCCACTCCTTCTCCGTTTTCAAATATTTCTGTTATTGTTGCTTCCATATTATAAATAATTTAATTATTTTTTTCCCAAATTATATTTGTATTTTGATCTATTGATAATTTAGTTATTGGATTAATAAGTTTAATATATACATCCTTTTCAATTTGTTTATTATTATCAACATTAACTGATACATGAATTTTTCCAGATATTGGCGCAGTATCAACTAATCTGTTATATTGAAATTTTATTTCATTATTATTTACATTTGAACTGTTAATTGTAATATATGGTGTTAAATTCATGTAATCATGATCTATTATAACATTTTTATTATTTATTACACTTGTGTTATTTGTAGGTAAATATATAATAGGTATAATATATTCAGTAGATTTTCCGCATAATATATAACCATTATTATCAGTCTTTACATTTGTTAAATCAATTTCAATTGATTCAATAGGGTTATCATCTATTATATTTATTGGCTTTTCAATTTCTAAATCTGTTGTATTTTTGCGTGATGCATAACTACATACTTTAATATGTTCAATAGAAAAACTTATAGGAATAATAATATTTATTTCATACAAATTTATTTGTTCAATAGTGATATCAGTTAAAATATTATTGGACATATCTTTAATCTGCCATGTACAATTATAAATATTATTACCTGTGTAATTTAATTTATAGTTTTTTGTTTTTCCCTTTGTAATATTGGTATCGCCAATTATATTACCCGTACCACTTTTATATTTATATTCAATATATAATTTATTATTTTCTAAATTAATATTTCCATATTTATTTATAAGTGTTTGTTGTTCTTCAAAGCTTAATTCTTTATTCAATTTAATTTTTCCTTCACATATACTTGATTCATTAATTAATAAATTATATAACTTATTAGATTTATTTAAATCATTTGAAAAATCAATATTAACTTTATATAATTTTATTTCACTTAATTTATTACTATAAGTTAATATATTATCAAATATTTCAAAGTTTTTTGTTGGGTTATTTTCAACATTAGATATATTATCAATTTCAATTGATATAAATTCTTCATAACCTTGAAAAACTACACTATTTATATTAGGACAATTAACCAATTTTAATGATTGTAATGTTCTAGGTAATTTTATAGATTTTAATGTTCCTGTTTCCGGAAAAACAACCGCAGTTAAATTTGTATTAATTAAATTAACTTCTTCTAATTTAATTTCTTTATTAAAATTAATACTTCCTGTTAAAGATGTACAATTAGGTAATGAAAATAACGTTAAATTTGGACAGTTTATACTATCTATAGATGTTGGTGCAAATTTATTATTATTTTCATCATATTCTGCAAAGAAATCACGTAATCTTTCACCACTTAAATAAAAAGGTTGACTACCTACAGAAATACCTGCAATGTTACCATAACTTAAATAATAATCTTTACCATTTATTAATGTAATATTTTGATCAAATACATATAAGTTATTAATTGATATTCCTAATACTGGATTTCCATCTTTATCTTTTTCTGAATATATTTCATTTGCTGGTGTGCGTGAAAATATCCACTTATTTTGTCCAGAAGTAATACTAGGATATAACCATTGCCAAGGTTTTACATATAAATAATATTTTTCTCCTAAATCTTTATAAGTAATAGAAGGTCTAACAGTAATATCGCTTGAATCTCCCTTAAATTCTCCATATGCTAAATAAGATTTTAAATATAATATACGTTTATTAATCCATTCCTTTTCTGCTTCTAATTGATTACCCAATGATTGTGCCATAGGGGCAATTGATGGACTATATATTGTTCCATAATATTTTTGTGAATCTTCATATAATAATTTTGTTGTTTCATTATAAGCTACTGCAGGAAAATATTCCTGTACCCAATAAAAATATTTTTGAAAACATCCATTTATACTTCCACCAAAGTTAGTATCTGACATTGTAGATAATATATCTTTTAACATATTATCTATTTTTGTTTTAAATGCATTATCCATTAATGTAAAGAAATTATTATCTTCACCATTAAAATATGATTTATCAATATATGTATTATTTTCTTTTACTTGGAAGAAATCATGTTCCTCAATATAATATGGTTTATTTTTTCTACCTACATTATCAATATGAAATATAGTGTCCATATCATCTTGCGCCATACGAATTATTTTATCAAAAGGATCATAATATTCATATGTATTTTTACAACGGTTATCTGTAGCACCAATTAATTTTAAAAACGCAATTGAATAAGTAACATCATCAATATCATAATAATTTTGTATATTATTTTTAAAATGATTTATTCTCTCTGTTATAAAATAATTATTAATTTCATCATTATTTTTATTGCTTATTGATTCTTCTATAGTTTCGGCTTGTGTAAAATTAAGAATTTGCGTAAATATATTAAATTTATCATATTTTCCATCAGTTTTAGTAATGCCAGCATCTACCCATGTGTTACTAATATAATTATAACGTTTTATATCACCTTTTTTAAGAATAATATTATTATCTTCATCATGTATATCTTCACCAGCATACCAATATTGATATGTTGTATCTATTAATTCATCATTATTTAAATAAGGTTTTAATCTTATTGCATGTTGATATATAAAATTAAATGCATCTTTAAATTTTGTTAAGTTTTTATGATAACCCCAACCTTCATCAGGTTCAGGATCATTTTTACTTTTTGGTTCAAGGATATTTCCCATGCCATAATCTATATTACCAACCCCTGCATATTCATAATATTCTTCGTCGGTATTATATGTTATTTCATCATCAATCCAAGGAACTTGTCTATTAGTTAAAGGTCTTTCATTATCAGTACCCTCAAGCATTAAAAATTCATCTTTAATCGTTATATTTTTATCATTATTATAATTTGAATATCCAAATGTAAGTTTATCATATTTACCAGATCCAAATGTCATAAGTCCATAAAATTCTGGGTTATTACTTTCTTCGGTTTTAATGAAAAATAAAAATGGTTCTTCATATACAGATACACGAGCATTTTGTGCATTTTTATCATTTAATTTTGTTATACCATTACCTCCAACTATTACTCTCCATAAATCTGTATAAAGTGCAGTTGAACCAATTTTATGAGATTGCATAGAAGATGCCCAATTTATTTTAGCAACTAATTTTGTTGCTGGTGGATTATTATCTACTAATTTATAACCATCGTTATGTTCGTCACCATTATCATCTATCCATATTGATTTAATTGGTTGTTCATTTTCATCTTTAAGTTTATTCCAATCATATTGTTGATTCCATTTCCAATACTTTTTTGAAGATGAACCTTGTCCTTTACATTTAAGATTTGTAATAATTCCACTATGTTCTTTATCTTTTATTAAAGAACCACTACCATCCACAATAAAATTACCATTATCATCTCTTTTGAATTTATTTATTAATAAAGTACCTTTAGGTTCATAATTAATATCTGGATTCAAATATTTAGCATATAAACATGGAATATTAATATTAGTTATATTACCATCTTTATCTTTAAAGAAATCTGAACATGACCAAATAAGAGTATTATATTTATTTTTTACTAAATCATAAGAAATTTTACCATCAGCAATTATATTATTAGCTTCTTTTATTTGTTTTCTTATATCACTATTAGGTATTGTACAAATATAATCATTTAAAATTTCTGAACTTGATAATCCAAAACGATAAATTCTAATACCGTATATATCTATATCGCAATCATCTGCCCCAATTTGTATATTATAATTATTTTCTTGTCCATTAAATTCTTCAAATTTATCAGTAGTATCATATGTCATTTCACGATTAATTATACCATTAATAAATATCCTAATATAATTAATATCAACATTGTTATTATTTTTATCAAGTTTAGGAAATATATTAATCGTCATATGAGTACGGACACCTTCTTGAAACATAACATCTTGATCAGGTTCTTCTTTTTTATTTTGAGTATAAAAAACTGCTTTAGTACCTTTCATAATAAAACCTGTTGGTGTATTACTAGTATATGATTTATTTGAAATATCTAATATAATTTCATTATCATTAAATATATTATTTATTTTATAATCCATTTCAATAGTAACACCCTGTTGTACTGCGTTATGATTATTTGATTTAAAAGGATCATAATTAATTGTTAAACTATGTTTTGCTGGAATTCTTAATATTTTACCATCATCAGTAGTAATCCAACCATCATTAGTAAAATCAAAATTTGTAAACGTACATCCGTCAATTAAATTTTTATTTGTTTCATTTATTATTACTGCCGGATTACTTTCATTATTATTTCTTGTATTTGGATCTAATATAAAATCTGCACCTTCAGTAGGTTTTATTTTATCAATATTATTAATTGTAATATTATAAGAATCATTTTCTATAAAATCATTATTACTATGTAATTTTGTACTAATAAATACTATTGCGTTAATTACATCATTATCATTATTTAATATTTCAACTTTATTAGAAAGTTTTAAATTAATACCAGATTTACAATTATTTTCTGTATAATTTAAATATATTTCATTTGTAATTATATCTTTTATTAGAATATTAACATCTATATCTTCACTACTATTACTATATAAAACAAAATCAAAAAAGTCAACAAAAGAATTATTAGTTATTTCCAATAATTTATTATTTAATAACAAATCTATATTATCGGAAATTGTACTATTACTATAATGAAGTTGTGTGTTTATATGATTAGATTCTAGTGTTGGATCATCAACAACAGATAACCATGATTCTACTTCAATCATACCAGGTTGACAATTATGATTTTCTATTCTTATATCTTTAGAACGTTCATTCCATATTGTTTCTCCTATAGCTACAGGATTAAGAGTATTATCATATTTTATTACATTATTTTGTCTTATTATAATATTAAGATTTTTATTGACACTTCCTTCAATTTTATAACTTAATATAAATGAATCATCTCTTAATGTTTTAGTTACATCTGTAGTATTAGTTAATTTTAATGTAGTATTAATTATTGAACTAAATAATTCTGTATTTGACATATTACCATTAGAATCTATTACACGAAATCTAAGTTTATTAATACCAACAGATAAATATTTACTAATATCTATTTCTTTACTATATACGTTTTCGGTATTGTGTAAAACTGAATGTATTTCTTCAGATCCAACATCAACAAATCCACTATTATTAGAACTATTAGAAATAATTAATGTTCCACTATTACCTGTATCATTTATTTCTTGGGTAATTGGATTTGTTAATATTGAAAGATATCTAAATTTAATTTTTATACCTTGTCCTAAATTAATTAATGTTTTGTTTTTATCTTCAATATTTGTTGTTAATTTTCCAGTAAAAATTGAATTTTCTAATTCAGGCAATGTTATATTAAAGAGTATTTTTTTTGTATCTGAAATGTTACTGCCTTCTTCCTCCCATAATAAATATGTCTCCTCATCATGAAATCCATAAAGATGATGATGTCCATCTGACGTTCTTTCATCAGTTCTTTTTATAAATCCACATAATTTTTTTAATTCATCTTTAATAAATTTTTCTACAGAACTTCCCGCATAACCATCCCAAGGAATGTTAATATCAACTATATCATTTGTATTAGCTTTTGCCATATATATTATTTAATTCAATTATATTTTTATTAATATTTCCAAGCATCCTTACCTACCCAAGGTTTACTGCTTATCCAAAATCCTCTTCCAAAACAACTTTTTACAGCTTCCCAAACAATTTTAGAATAATGATAAACTGTTTGTATAGATTTACTTTTATAAAAAATTGAAGATATTTCTTTATCATTATATTTTAACATAATTATTCCTCCTCTTCAATAAAATACCAAGTACCACTATTTTTTTGTTCATCAGATAATTCGTCATATTGTTCCTCTGTTATAACTTGTACTAACGAATTATTTTTTACACTAAGAAGAATCCATCGTTTACCATTCCATGCATACTCAGAAAATGCAGAAGGATCATACCCGACTCCATTCCAGTTAGATAATCTATATACATTATTTATATTTCCACTAGTTGGTAATACATCAGTAGCTTTTATTGTTTCGGTAGTAGCTTCATAAGTAGAAAAACTTGTTTCTGATTTCATTAAATTATTAATTCTATTCTGTGCAGTTTTATCTATTAAATTATATAAATTACCGTTTAATAAAATTTGATGTATATTTTTAACAATAGATGCCATAATAAAATATTAACATATTTATTTAAAAATAAATTAATATTTTAAAAAATTTTAATAAACTTGGGTAAAAATTTAATACTTACTAATAAACAAATGTATTAATAAATATTTAAGTACTTCCAGTAGGATTCGAACCTACATCTCAAGTTTAGGAAACTTGTATTCTTTCCTTTGAACTATGAAAGCATCGTACTGGTGATGGGATTCGAACCCACATTATGTTTAAGTTGGCACACTAAACGCGATTCCTTACTTGATATTCTTATCATTTTCAGTTCTTCCGCAAAAATACTGGACCATATTTCAGATTCCTTACCAAACAATAGCGCTTCGTTTGCTACCGCTCTGTCCATTTTGAGCTACACCAGTATAAGTGATCCGTGAGGGATTCGAACCCACAAAGTCTCAAAGGACATCTGTTTAGAAGACAGAGACGCTTCCAATTACGTGTTAACGGACCAAATGAGGCTACGCAATTTATTTTTACAAGTAGCCGTAACCTATCTCCCAACCTTTATACTTTGGCATTCATAATTGCATTGTACACTACATTTATGAATAAAGTTTGTGACCACGGCAGGATTCCAACCCGCAACTCTTTCGAGACCAGATCCGTATTCTGGGGCGGTCATGCAGTTACGCTTTACGTGGCCATATAACATACTCAATCAGATAATGATCACTCTCTGAAATTTTACAGTTGGCCATCTCACAGTTCGTAATGATTTATTCATATCTCGTATGATTTTATCTATACCTCTGCATCCTCGTTGAAATTACTGCCTACACAGACAGATAGGATTCGAACCTATATCCTCCTAACTTGTAGTATGTTTGTACCCCAGCTGAGATTCGAACTCAGAATGATGGTTTCGTAGACCATAGTGATATCCATTTCACCACCGGGGCTATTAAAAATCATTCACATAAGCATTACGTACTACTTATGGATTTATCAATAAATAATAATGTCCGACCTTACTTGATAACAACTCCTATGTTTGCGGGCAATACCGGATTCATTACATTATCAAGATACTTACTAAGTTCGTCGTCATTTAGCCCAGTTGAGGCGATTTGAACCCCCAAATAACATTAGTTAAATATCGAATGATTTAGTACTCCGGATGGGACTCTAACCCATGACCTACGGTTTAGAAGACCGTCGCTACTATACAACTGAGCTACCGGAGCATATATAATTTTATTACTTATTAAAAATATAATTAATAACCTTTATTGGCCAACCAAAAATTATTATTGTCACATATATAGGAATCATATTATCTTCAAGATTTCCATACTGCTTAGCCAATCTATACTGAGGTTCTGCATATTTTTTCCAATCATAACATGCAACTAATATGCCAATTATCAAATAAATTATTAATAATATATTACTGTTCATCATTATTTATTTTATTTTCTATTATAGGATTTTTACTACCTGTTTCAAATTCTCTTACTAATTCATCAAATGTATAATTAGAAATAGATTCATTTGATTTTTTGTTTACAATAAATTTACAAAAGTTATGTGAATATTCAGATTCACCAAATGTTATCAATATTTTACCAATTAATCCGATACCAATATTATATAAACTATTATAATATTTAATCTTAGGATTATTTCTATAACCAAGTGTACCTCGTTTTATTTTTCTATTTATTGTTGTCATATTATAAATTTATTTTGTCATAAGGCTTAACATGAAATATAAATTTAGATATCTCTTCATTATCATTTTGTTTAATACCAAATTTAACCAACTTATCTATAAATTCTCTACAGCCATCAATATAATCAGAGCTAATTCCGTATATACCTACACTAGCAATTACTTCATACATATCATTAAATTTACGAATTTCATATCCTTTATATATTTCTACAATAGGACGATTTTCATAAAATCTTTTGACTCTTTTAGAATTATTATGTAACATATACTTAATATTTTTATAATATTAAAATAGTATATTATTTAAAATTTTCAAAGATCAATTGTTAAAAAATATAAAAACCCACTAAATATCGAATGATATATTAGTGGGCAAAGTTACTGTCTATCTTATTATGTCTTTATTGTTTCTTACTAATACATACCATTCATGAAATATTTACTATCCCATGTTCTTCGTCTGATTGATATGTTAATATTATTCTTCATATATTTAATAATAGTAATTTAAATGTAAAAAGTTCAATTTTAATGTAATATTAATAATATGTCAATCATTTTAAATAAATCTTATTGTCTTTAATATATTGTTGAACTTCATTATTTGTAAATTCTGTAATATCTTTTCCTTCTTTTATGTATTGACGAAGTTGTGTCGAATGTATAGGAATATTATTATTTAGTTTTACAAAATGAGCATTAATACCTAAATTATATTTTATATCAGATATTTGATTCTTATCTTCAATAACAATAATGAAATTTGTATCTACTAATAAAGATATTCCTTTATACCATTCCCCATTTATTATTTCTTGTAGTGTTTCATAAGTTAAAATCCAATAAAAATCAGATTTAATTATTTCATCCTCATTTCTTTTAAATCTCTTAATTAAATCATATGTATATGTTGGACATATTTCTTCTTCAATATCATCCACTATAACTTTATCTAATCCACCAAACAATAATGTACACATTTTATATCTATCAATAAAAGGTGTTGTTTTAGGTTTGTTAGGATTTTGATATGCAGGTATAATATGTATTTTTTCTATATTACACCTATACATAATATCAGAATTCAATACAGATGTTATAACATTTAAATGTCCTTTATGTGGTGGATTAAAACTTCCCAAAAATATTGCTCTACTCATAATTATCGAATATTACTGGACAAAGTGCTAAAATTACTCCTCCTATTGTTACACATACAAATTTTTCAATTGTTATAGGTTCAGGTACTACATGATATATAAAACCAAAACCTATAAATAAACATATTATTCTACAAATACTATCTTTCATTTTTAAAATAATTTAAAATATCATCAATAAATCGTTCAAATCCATCACCATTACCATTTTGAATATCTGTTATAAGATCTTCACAATCATCATAATCAAAACCTTCCCAACCAGTATAGAAATTCTCCACTGACCAATCAAATGACCATTCTCCACTATGGGCATAAGCTTCATCTACAATAGCTGTCCATTGTTCTTTTGTAAATTGATTTTCTTTGGTCAATCTTTCATTCAAATCGAATAAATCTCTAAGTATCATCATATTTTAATAATTGTAAAGTTCTTTATTTATAATTTCTTTTGTTTCATTTTTTATACGATGACGTCTTGTTTGATTCATTTCATGTTTAATTAATTTTGAACGTGATGATTTACCATCTTCTTCTCCAAACCTATTTCTCCAATATCTTATGCCAGTCATTCCCATTTTTGTAAATTCACGACCTAATGATCCTCTCCTTTTTCTTTTATTTGGGTGCCTTGTGGTAGTATGATAATTGATAGTTTGTTCATTATCACCAAATGTTGTATGACTTGGATCATAATCAATAACTTCTCCGGGTTTTATTTCTTTATTATATTTTAGTGAATAACCATTTGGAAATTCATAATCACTAAATTTCTGTTGATAACTATGTTTTGTATTATATGTTCGACTCATACAATTCTTCCTTTAGTTCTTTTTCTAATTGTTTACGGACTTTTGTCTGACCCATTTTACGAACATGTCCGGCATTACGAGGTCTTCTATTACCATATGCCTTATCAAGATCATAATCATAATGGGTTGGATATACCGAACCTTGTTTATAATTATAAGGCATTGATTCCTCTAAAAGTCTTTTACCTGTGGCCATAATCAATATTCTATAGTTATTGGTATGAATTCTATTACATATTTCTTTTTTGGAAGATAACAAGTTTTTACAAATTCAATCAATGATTCAATTCGATTACGTTCATCTTCAATTGGGGAATCCCATATAAATTTCATAGCATCCCATATGTTCCCAGTATTACGAGCCATTAAATGTCCATTATCATCTGTCGTTATATCGGCAACATAATAATATTCATCATATTCATTAAAATTAGTTGCACACTTTTTAATTCTAATAACTCCCTTAGTATTATTCATATCTTCACTTATTAATTGTTTCCATACATTATATCATCTTCATGGGTATATTTTGTATTATAAGGCATGAACCAATTATACCAGAATTCAATTAACTTACGCTTCAACTTAGAAGGTGCATAAAGTTTTGTAGTTTTAGCATGGTTAAATGCCCACTTATAATTATCAAACTCATCTACCGGGATCCACTTAACTCCATCCACTTCATTCTCTTCACCACCATCAGCCTTCTTAAGATATGATGGAATAATCTTACCAAGAAATGCCTTGTGACGTACTGTTACATTACCATTATTACATTCTGCCGGATCTGTTTCAACATGGATAACTTCCAAGTCTTCGGTACGAACAATAAACTTACACTCTTCATAAATTTCACGTTGAATACCTTCCTTAGAAGTTTCATAACACTCAAGAAATCCACAAGGTGCATTCCAACAACCTTGATAATCAGGAGTACCTTGACCACGAAGATTAGCAAGAATAGAATACTTACCGTTTACAATTGCATATATAAATCCAGATACTGCACAAAAACGACCACTAAATACTGTCTTAGGTTTACCACAACATTCATACTTAACTGGTTCATTATTATTACTTACTTCAGTAACCATATTTGGCAGCCAAGCCTTCCATGGAAAATTCTTACCATACTTTTCAATATTTTTACTAATACGAGTCTTAATTTCGGACTCCATTCTATTCAAATCTCCTCTATTCATATTATATTAAAAATTAAAAATATTATTCCAAATTTCTTCATTATCATCACATCCCATAACAAAATATCCTGCTGAATTGTAATTCTGAGTATCACACCAATTCTGACATTCATCTACAGATTCAAAAACCATTATAAAAAGACCTTCATCATGTAGATACTTAAATTCTTTATATGGAATACTTATTCTTTCATCTGGATCTACAAACTCAACTTTATTGTTATTCTTAATAGTTATTACATTATATGGGTGCCATGTTTCTTCATCATCTTTCCATGCCAATATAATGTTTTCGTCATTCTTGAATTTTTTAATATTTTTGTATTCCATAATTTAATATTTTATAATATAAATATAGAATATTATTTAAAAAATTCAAATATTATTAAAAAATTTATTTTAGTTTACTTCCAATTTCTAAACCTTTTCTATATGCCTCTTCAGGATTTACACTAAATGGTTTATTACCAAATATTGGATGACTACATTGGTATGTTTTATAAATTATATCGCAAACTTCTTGGTTATAATATCCTGCAAAATATCCAAGATTAGACTTTGCAATTTCAATTGATTTATCCCAAGAATATTTATTTACAAAAGAAATATGATTCACATATTGATAAAAGAAATCTTGAGCTTCATCTTTATCCGTCTTCGCAAGACGAAGTGCTTCATCAAACACTTCTCTAATTGTATTTAATTCTTTTCCTCTATAATTCATAATGTATCAAAAATTAAAATTCAACTTCATGTTCAATTTTGGGTCAATCTCAATTTTTACAGTATCAAATCCTGCAAATCCATTGAGGAACTTATGTACATTTGTTTTCCACCAAATACCAAATTCCATACAATCACGAAGTAAAGCATTTTCCCAAGTACGTGGCAGAGGTCCATCTGGATATGAATAGTTTTCATTTCTGTAAATCTCTACTCCCATATCTGACAAGTCAGCATGTTTAGCAAAGAACACAAAATTACTTCCATACCATCTGAATGGCTCTTTACGTTCCTCATTGGTTAAAAAACCTTTGCGAAATGGATTTGAATGAAATCCTTTACCATTCTCAAAATAACTATCAATATTCTGTGTCATATTATTTTATTTATTCAAAATTTAGTGAAAATCATTATTTCTACTTTTTGATTTCAAATACTTTTCATAATTAGTCATTGGTGTACCATCTGGGTAACAATCATTAGACAGACCATGTGGATCTGCACATGCTTTAACAAATAAATCTGCATCGTAACTCATATTCTCTATCTTTTTATATATTTAAAAACAATAATTATCTGTTCCTTCATAATCTTGCCAATCATAATGATGACCACAAGCTATTCTAAAATCTTGCCATTTATGTCTCCACCACCAGGTTTTAATTACATAAGCTTTGAACAAATACCATAGTGATGAATTATACCAAATACGAAGTCGTCTACCTCTATCTGTAAATTCAAAATATACATTATGAGGACGTTCCCATGGTTCACCGGTCTTTTTATATACCTGTAGTAGTCCATTATCGAACAAATACTTAATCTGTTCATCAGTATAAAACTCATAATATACATAATCAGGATTTCTCCAATCAACCGGAGCCATCAAAGTATGCTTACCATTAAGCTCATCTTGACTACAAATATTTCGCTTAATTTCTTTATCAAAAAAATCTTTAATGTTCATATTACTTATTATTTCTAATATCTCTCCAATACATTATTTCTGCCTGATGTAACCAACCAGTAATTTTCTTACCAATGTTTTCTTTAGATGCCATTCTTGCTTGTTTACGTTCTGCTTTTGTAAGGCCAACCCAACGTTCCATTAATTCTCTATAATCTTTAGGAATATATGACAAAATAGACCTTCCTGTCTTCTTATGATTTCTTCCATACTTAAATAGAAAATTTGTCTCACGTTGAGATGGTGGTTTAGGATGCCCTTCATCACATATACACCACCATTTATATTGTTCATAATTCCAATCATTAGCCATAGTACGGTTAAATCCATACTTTCTATATGGTGAGAATTTTTTAGGTTTTATATTTTTCTTACTCATACTTAATTATTTTCATATTATTTATTATCTATACATATGTGTCCCGTATGCTTCATCATTAAGTTTTTCAATTTCCATATCTACAGTATCATCCCAATTATTATAAGGACCTTTAACAACCTCTACATCATTAGTTGCAATCTCATCCTCAATATCACAACCATATATTCCATAATGTGAAGTACCATCAAAAACAATGTAAACTTTATTAGGATTGTAAGACATAATATATTTAATTAAAATTACTCTGCTGAAAAATCACAACCAATCTTCTTAAAAAAATTCAAATAAAGAATTTCATTAATACGCTCAGAAGAAAGATTCTTAAAACTAATATATACAAAATAACTCAGAATGAAAAATGTAATTCCCCAAATAATCCAAGAACCAAAACTAATCATCTCAGGAATACTGCTGATGAAAAATAATCCAACAAAAAATGTAACAACTAACAAAAAACGATAATTAAAATTACTAATCATATTTATTTGTATTTATTGGTTTAACAATATAAATATAGAATTTTTTAAATATTATTCAAAATATAAATGTTAAAAAATGTTAAAATAAACTCGGGACACTCTAATGAATTTTTATATATATTGTTAAAAACTATATAATAATTATATAAAAATTCATTAGAGTGTCCCGAGTGTATCTTGATGGCAGTTTATTCAATATTAGTTAATGGTTCAATATTACCTTCTACTTCCATAATAAATGCTTGACTTGCATCAATCATAGCCCAAGATTTTCCATTTGGTGATATTGAATATTCATATTGGCCATTTGGGTAAGGCATTGTATGACCAAATATTTGATAATATCCTTGTAATTCATTAGAATATATATGTTCATGTACATCTGCCCATATTAATGATCCATATCCGTAACATCCTCCACGTTCTCTACTTATCATAGAAGGTAAACATGAATAAAAAGTATCGTCATAATGTTTAAGACATTCATTAAATACCCATTCAAAATTATATGTATTTTCAATATTTAAGATTTCCAATAACCATTTATATCTTGGATCATTTTCTTTTATAGGATATTCATCATTAGTTACCCATTTATTGATTTCATTTTGAGCCATATCTTTTATAGATTGAAGCCAACCTGGAGAAATACCTGCATGAGTAAACATATATTTTGTTCCATCAATTTCAAGAATCTTAATTAATGAGAACATATTCATATTTTCAGTAAATAGTTTCTCAATCTTATTTTCTCTTGCATAATCTATACGGCATGTATCAAGACTAACAAAATAATGCCAATCATGATTACCTATTAAAAGAGTTACTCTAGGGTCATTCTTGGCATATTCAAGAATTTCTAAAAAATTATCATATGCATCTTTTGCTGTAATATCTTCATAACCAGTATAAGGATCCAAATAATCTCCTAAAAATATGATTTGAAGATCTGGATATTCATTTTTTGGAAATTTTTCTATAGCATCTTTCCAAAAAGTTCTACCATGAATATCAGGCATTACAAGTACACTTACGTTTTCTTTCTTCATAAATTTTACGTTTTTTACGTTTTTTACGTTGTATTTCTCTAAACAATTGTATTATATTAATTATCAAATATATTATATTAGATATTATAATACTTCTTGCTGAAGGTGATGCATCTAATATCATATATGCAAATATCATATTAGTTATACCTCCAAATATTTGAAATATTCTTAATTTAATTGTTCTGCAACAATATGATATTAATAAAAATCCTGTCGCAATATATGATATAATTTCTGCTAATTCCATTGTATAATAATAGAAAAAAGGAGATTTACATTCAATCTCCTTTTGTTATATCTTCAAATTTTGGTAACATTTTAACTTTTTCATAAGCATCTGATGCTAAATTAAATCTTCTAATTTGTTCTGATGACATAATTTGTATAAACATTGAATAATTTCTAATTATATCATATTTTCCTGACCAAAATGTCTTATAAAAATCTTTTGATTCCACACATTTTTTAAAGAATGATGTCTTACATGCAACAACAGACAAATCTATCATAAATGTTCTCATACATTTATCAAAATTTCTATCTGCATTATCCATTAATTGTATAAACTTATTATCATCATTTATATACATTCTTTCTCTATCTGTCATTTGTGAAGCAGATGTAATAAAATCTAAATTATAATTAATATAACGAATTGCATCTACTAACAAATTATCTGATTTAAATGGTTGATCAATTCTAAAATTAATGAACCAATCATAATCACCTGGGAAATCTTGCATATGATGATATATTCCCATATACTCTATATGACAATATTTACAATCTATACATTTCTCTTTATATACATTTTTAAAACCTAAAGCTTTTGCATATTCTAATATATCATCATCTTTAGATATTAATATACAACGATGTATTGTTTGTTGTGATTTCAAATATACATATGCATATGGTAATAATTGTATGTTCTTTTGTTTATTTTCTTCTGTATCACTACGTACTGTTACAAAAATAGGAATATTAACTTTTATCATAATTATATATTATTTATATTTTAAAAATAATATTTTATTGTTTAATATGTATAATCCTTTGATTCGTACTTCCTCTAAATGGACACATATATGATTTTTTTTCTTCTATAAATGGACTATCAACTATTACATCACAATATTCAGTAATTTCTTTTTGATATTCTGTCAAATTTTCATATTCAAACCCCGTATATAACCAGATATTTTTTGTAGGATAATTATGTCTAACCCATTTTAATAACAATAATAATTCAGATAATGTATGGTTGTCTTGATCTAATGGATCTCCTCCAGAAATTGTTATTCCTTCAACATAATCTCTTGATAACCATTTAGATAATGTATTTTGTATTTGTTTTTGTTCCTTTTCATAAATTTTTCCTTGATTATAATCCCAAGTCCATGCATTATGACATCCTTTACATTTATGTGTACAACCAGCAACCCATAATGTTATACGAATACCATTACCGTTATTTATATCTGGAGCTGTTATATCTAAAATTCTTAACATATATTACTTACTTCTATATTTATTTATTTCTTCTTTTGTAAATAATTCATTATTATATTTTCGCTCATTAAAACTCATATATGAAGCTAAACCATCTGAACGGAAATTCCAGGTATCAGATATATCTTTTATATTATTATATTTAAACATATCTTCTTCATATAAAATAGACATTTTAGCATGCATTTTTGAATATCTTCTAAATTTTCTATTTGCCTTTTGTTTATCTTTTTTATCGGAATTACCACCCCATAACTTCATGTTAATTCCATATTTATTATGTCTACTTCTTAATGATCTACTCATATGTAAAAATAGTAATTTGTTAGTAAAATATTCTGGATATTTAAATATTATACCCAGAATATTTTTTTAACAATCTCCCATTATACTTTGTCCTATATGATCTAATCGTTGTTTAAATTCTTTTTGTTTACCTTTATTAAAATGTTCTATAGTTGTACTCAAATAGCCAGTAATTCTTCCCAATTTAACTATTTTATTATGTCCACATTTTGGACATTCTTCTAAACTTTCGTCATAAATAGGTTCACCACATTTTGCACAACGATTAAGAGGTATGTTTAATGCAAAATAAGGAATATCATGGTCCATAGCATAATCAACAATCTTTTCAATTGCATCTATATTATTTACACATGTTGAATCCAATTCTACATAAGTAATACATCCTGCATTTGAATATCCTGTAAGTTGACTTTCAAGATCGATCTTCTTAAATGCATCACAATTATAGTAAACAGGAATATGTATAGAATTAGTGAAATATTCTTTATATTCTTTTTCTCCATTTGAATTAATAAAATATGTTACTCCTTCTAAATCATATTCTGGATATGCTTTACGGAACTTATTGAATGATGTATAACAAAGGTTCTCGCTTGGTGTATAGTAAACACCAAAATTAAGTTTATATTCCTTTTTGAATTCTGATGTTCTATCTAAGAATAATTGCTCAATCTTCTTAGCATATTCCATTCCCTTTTCTGTTGTATGATCATAACCAAACAATAAGTAAAGTGTTTCTGACATACCTATTTGTCCAATAACAATAGTACCATGCTTAAGTGCTGATCTAATTCCTTCCTCTTCATGATAGCCAACCATTGTATGATTTTCATACATATAACGTGCTGCCTTTGGTGATTGAGAACAAATATGATTGAATCTTTCAATAAGCATATCTTTAGCCTCATGAATTTTCTTATCAAGAAGTTTCATAAATTCATTAAACATTTCTTCTTGTACTTTACCAAAGTCTACAGTAATACTTTCATATTTCTTTTCAATTTTCTTACGAACCATTGCGGCAAGAGTTGGCATAATAATTGTTGTTGGACATATATTACCACGACCATCTTTTATAACACCTGAGAATACATCATCTATATCATCATATCTTCCATCTATAATACATTGAACATTTCTCTTAAAGTTATCAAATGCATTAATATCAAGGCCATTCACCGTGCGACATCCCATCGTGCTAAAATATTCGATAGGTCTTTCATTCATATCTACTTTAATAGATCCTTCATTAAATATAGGATCTGTATATAATCCAACCTTTTCCATACATTCATCTTGATTTTGTTGAATCATATACCAAAGTTTTTTATAAGATTCTTTATCAAGTGAATCAATATACTCTTGCTTTTGCTTTCTATCAGCTTTAAACCAATTAACTTGATTAGACCAGTCACAATTTGCGTAATTAGGATATATACGCATAGCAGTTGATTTTAAAGCCAAACGTTTCAAGTCATAATTAGGTGTACCTGGTTTATCATTAATTCCTTTTTTATATTGGAAAATACCACATGGGAATATTGATGTAACACCCTTTTTACCAAGACCTTCCATAGAAACTTCTAAAAGTGCTTTAATAACCATACGTCCTTCAAGTTCTGTACAAGTACCATAATTGATGGAAGAGAATGGAAGTTGATTTCCTGAACGCGATTGAAGCGTATTTAAATTATGATACATACCTTCAACGGCTTGATATGTTTCCTTTTTAGTATCAAATAATGCTTTTTGTCTAATAATTTTATCTAAGTTTTTATTAGCGAAATAAAAATCTTTGTCCTCAATTTTTGTTGAAGTATAAAAATTAGTAACCATATTTTCTAACCAATGTTTAAACTCACCATATGTAAGTCCTAAAACATCAAGTTCTAAAAATTCTGGTTGTTGTTCTATCCATTGTGAAATATAATGTTTACGATATGATTTACGAATATAAGGTACCATAGTCCAATCAATATGAGTTGCAGCAACACCACCAAATTGTTGTAATGATTGTAATTGGAAATTAACGGCAACTAATTGCATTGCAGTATTTACAGAACCTGCTGGTCTTACATCAGTTTGTCTTGTTATTACACCAGATTTAAGTTTCTCATCTAATGGATGTGATAAACAGTTATGATCTCCAATTAACCAATGATCCAAATCATGAATATAAACCATATTTCCTTCATGATTCTTTCTTCCTATTTTTGACATCTTCTTTAATGCCCTATTCTTTGCTACTATACCGGCAGTTTCACCAAGTCTTCCACCAAATGACTCTTCATCTAAATTGGCGTTTTGATTTTGTACCTTTTTCGCAAATATTTTATCTTCAACGTCTTTTATTAATTCGGATTTATCTTCACGAATTTCCTCTCTCTTTCTACGATAATTAATAAAAGATTCAACAACTTCATACTTATTACGTTTAATTAACTCCTTTTGTATGCAATCTTGAATCTCTTCTATAGGAGTACCTAATCCATTATTTTTTATAATTAACTTCTCAACTGACTCCTTAACTTGTTCCAAAAACTTCTCAGGGACATTTTGTTCTACAGATTTAAATGCTTTATCTACGGCATCAGCAATCTTTATAAAATTATATTCCTGAGGTGTACCATCTCTTTTTATTACGTTCATGCATCTTACTAAATATTTTTATAAAATCACATTCAAAATAAAGAATGTATTTAAAAATATCATAAACAATTAAAATAAAATAATATATTATTAAAATTATTTTGAATATTATTTAGATAATTTTTTTATCAATATTTTTCCTTATATTTAAAATAGAAAAGAGTTAACATATGTTAACTCTTTTTATTATTATTGTTATAAATAATCATATATTTATAATGTTTTATCTTTCAATATATTTATAAATTGATCTTGTGTTAATGTACAACCGGCAGCACCTTTATGTCCTCCACCACCATATTTTTCTTTAAGATATTCTCCACAATGAACCCAATTGTCTTCTCTAATATTATATAATGAAACAACCCAATTACCATCTTTTTTATGTTTAAATACAATACCTTGATCAATATCAGTTTTCTTTAAACATTTAAACATTGTAGAACTTGTTGCACCTTGCATAAATATGGCACATGCTTTTTTATATAATGGGCGGCCTTTGTCTTCATCTTTAAACCAAAGTTTCCAATCACAATCACCATCATTCTTTATAATGTTTTCCATATTTTGATCTTCAACATCGGCAATTATACTTCCAACATTATAAAGATCACTTATAAGATAAGCATCTTTATCATATCCATAAAATATTCCGGTTGGTTCATATTGATAAGTTAAAATCAAATCATAAACCAATTGTCTTATCTTTCCTAAATCAAGATCATATTTATATGTTACTGCTTTATTAATTCTACGTACATATTCAAATTCATATCCTTCTTTTTCATATGACCAAGAATCCCAACCTGATAATATTCTCAATAATTCCGGAACATTTTTCTTATTGTATTCCTCATCAAATTGATCATAAAGATACTTATATGTACATAGTATAGCTGAACGCCCCGTATCTCTAATTCCAGGTACATCATCAAATCTTAATTCAAAAGATGATTTTATAATAGGTGCATGATGATCACACCAAGTAAAGTCATGACCAAATTCATTCCAAAGTGCCTTCATATATTTTGGATCATTAAATGATATATCTGTCATTATAATATGTTTAAAATCATTATGAAGGTCTTTAACATTATTTTCCTTTTGGAATTTTGCTAAGTCATTATAATTTGCTCCCATAAAACATAAATCTTCTAATTTATATTTTAATACACGCGTTAAATAATCATAGAAGATAGCTGCAGAAAATAAACCATCATTATCTTCATTATGATAAATTATTAAATAATCCTTTTGTTTTTTCATATTAGTTTAAGTTTATAAATTATTATATTAATATAGAATTAAAAAAAGAGGAATTATAATTCCTCTTTATATTCTTTTATTTCAATCATTTGATCGCAAATTTTATTCGATAACCAACTTTTCACATGTCGCCACGAATTATCACTATTTAATTTATTATTATTCATAATTTCTGAAATAACTTTATATGCAATTAAAAGTTCATCAGTATTCATTATTATTCCATCATTTTTGTATATCATATATTCATTGATTTAAAATTTCTAACAATAATAATTTAATAGCTAACCATATCATAAATGAATTAAAAATCCAACAATATAACAAACAAAATATTAAACTAAACTTAGATGAAGTTGTATTACATTTTTCGAATTCTCTTCCTACATATCTTGATACTAATAGGCAACATAATCCTACTAACGCAGATATGATAATAATATAATTATCTAATCCAAAATATTGTAATACTAACATACTAAATTATTAATTACAGATTTAAGTTGTGATGCAGCATCAGGATATTTTGAATAAATGTCACTAACAGTTAACCATCCATAAGCCCACCAATCATGGTAAAATTCAAACTTATTATCTTTAATTCTTACTTTTGTTAAATATCCATTACTACCTGAACAAAATGTGCAAGGATAATCATCTTTAATTGTAAGAATACTACGTGGTAATTCAACTATTTTATCACCATACTTTTTCTTAAACATTCCAATATATCTTTCAACTGATTCTTCCATAATTAATCATAAATTTCTATGTTGTTATTATCAATCCATTCAATAAGTTCATGACTTTCTTTTTTATTTGTAATATATCCTTTACATATACAAAACATATAAAACAATTCTATCCATTTAATGCCTTTCTTATCACATTCTTCAACAAGATTATAATATTCTTTTATATATTTTTGGAATTTTTCATTCATTAATTATATCAAATTAAGTTTAATATCATTTCTAAATTTAATTGGTTCTGTTTCAAAATAACTATCATTTACATCTTTCTTATAAATATCATTACAGAACTTCCTATAAGCTCTTTTTAACATCATTACTACATGAGGATTATATGTATTATTTGGATTATTGGGGTTTAATCTAATATCATATTCTCCTCCATAAGTATCGACGATATATCTGACAACTCCTTGACTTCTTGAAGCCCCAACGGCACAGTGTACATAAATTGTTTCGTCATGCTTGATTCTCCAATCAATCCAGTCGACAAGATTATATGCTTCTTCATAGTCAAGAGCATGTACAATATCCACCCATTCTTTGTTTGCACCAGATATATAGAGATAATTGAAATATCTGTTTGATTCTTTAATTTTTCCATTGTTAAATAATTCTAACGCATCATCGTAACATTTACTTTCATGATTACCAAACCAATATGGACTAAGATCATCAATATCTAAATTAAATATTCTATAATCTGTTAAATCTCCTTTATTATTATTCCAATCATTTTTAAACCAATGCTCCGATAAATCACCCTCATTAGGAGAACAAATAGATATTACAGAAACACCTTGAGGTAATGTTTCTATCCATCCATTATTTTCCATAATCTTGTCAAACTCTACATGAGAATAACAAAGTATATTTCTAATAGGCTTATTCATTTTATATTTTTAATATATTGTCATAGTTTTTTAATATTACAATTATTTGTTCATCAGAAATGTCTTTTATTGTATATAATAGTTGCCTCTTTTTCAATAAAAGGATATGCATCTAATGCATCCTTGATATTGTATTTTATCCTTAAACTATTAAATCTGTCATAATGTTTGGGGGTTATATATGCAAACCTTTTTCTAAATATGATTGCATCAATTAACGCAGATACAAACGCTTTATGATATTTCATCAATTTCCAGTTTTCATATTCTTCTTGTGTCATAAAAAACTAATTTTTTATTTTTATTACAGAATTTACATATTAATTTAATATTTCTACTTCTTCATAAGGATAAAATGATACTTTTACTTTTACTTTATCGCCTTCTTTATGATTGTTATAATAATGAACCTCAGATTTCCTATATTTTTCATTACCATTATATTTAATATCTGTTATATAAACTCTATGTCCACCTTTTCCAGGAATTCCTGTAAAAATTACGGAACGACGTGTAACTACACCTTCATAAATAATTGGTTGATGATATTTATAAATGCATGAATCCTCATTATACATTGTATATTTTTTAACCCATAAATATTCAGAATTTTGTCTAAGAATAACATTTGGTTTTTTAACAAATTCTCCAACGATACAATATCCCATTATATAAAAAATACCAATTGTTATACAAATCAAAAAAATAATTAATGTATATTTAAAAAAATTATTCATATATATTTTATTTATTTTACATATTAAATATAGAAATATTATTAAAAAATTCAAATTATATACATAAAAATAGAGGTCTTAAAACCTCTATTTATTTATCAATTATTTCAATATCCAGTATCATTCTATTATTTTAAAATGTTTATTAAAATTATCATCCCCTTTAATAAATATATAATTATTATATCCAACATTATATATTTTATAATGTGATGGGTATACATCTACTTGATATTCTTTATTTTTATAAAATTGATAATCGTCAAATATCAAATCTTCTATACATTTACACGTTTTTTCTTGTATCACCATCTTTATTATTTTTTAAATTAATATCTAAATATTTATCAGGATCTAATGAAAAACTAACACCATCATAAAAACCAAAACTATATAACATAACCATTAGTTCTTCTAATTTTGATTTTTCTTCAAATGATAATTTATCCCACTCATTTTTATAATGAAGATAATCTAATATTCTATTTATTGTTGTTTGTTGTTTAGATTCACGTGCTATTTGAACTGCTTTACCGAAATCTTCTGGAAATACAGATAATTGATTATATAAATCTAATGTAGTATTATTCATTCTTTAAATAGAATTAAATTCTTTTGATAATCCCATTATTTTTGTTCCATCAATAACTTCCGTATCGTTTAATGAAAGATAATTTAAAAACAAATTAATATCTTCTTCTGCCTCTGTTCTTTCTTTAACAGTTAATCGCATATCATTAAGAGTTTTATGTAATAATGATTTAATGTCATTATTTGCACCAAATTTATTAGGGTTGTTATCTAATGCAGATATAATTTGTGTACTACTTGTGGGTGCGCCAAATGTATTATCTTGTAATGTAACTTTTATTTCATATTTGTTGTTTCTATGTGATGTTTCAAATGTATATCTCATAATTAATTTTTATTTATATATTTTTCGTATTTACCAGTATTTAAACAACAATTTTTATATTTTAAACCACTTCCACAAGGACATGGATCATTTCTACCTATTTTATATTCTTTAATTCTTGGTGTATGCGCAGCTTTATATTGTGCCATTACTTCCATTAATTCTTCTTGACGTTTAGAACCAACGGCCGCTTCTAATGTTTGTTTCTTTTCTTTTAAGTTTGGAGTAGATGAAACACCATCCATAATCATACCTGTTTGTATTTTATCCATGATTCATTTAAATATATTTTTAATAAAATAGAAATAAAAAAGAGATATTTTTCAATATCTCTTTATATAATATTTATGATTTATATTAGAATGGTAAATCATCAGATACATCTTCACTTATATTATTTCCTAAAATATGATTTTCTACCGGATCAACATTAGAAGTTGTTGTAGTTGTAGTTTCAGTTCCTACAGTACTTGCAGCTTCAGGAGCACTAGAATCAACTCTTGGATCTTCACCGCGTAATACTTTATCTATCCATGCTTGTACACGAGTTGTTTGTTCTGGCGTCCAAGGCTTATAACCAAGTTCTTCTAAAAGATTAGGACATACTGCCTTAATAGCTGGAATTACTTTACCATTATAAATCTTACCCAATTCAATTGTGTTTGGATCTTGGTCTACAATCTTTTTCTTTTCTGCACGTACTACTGGATCCTTTTCTTTCCAAATTTCTTTCATTGAAGATATATACTTATCCAAAACTACTTGTTCTTCATCATTCAATAAAGGTGAACCATCTGGATTAACACAACATACTGGATCTTCTGAAAGTTCTGCAATATACTTTGTATCACGGTTATACTTTTCTGAACCTGGGTCTCCTTCTCCTGGAACAACTTCAATATCAATTGAACGTCCAAACAAGAAATCCATAACTGGTATAGGAGCTTTCTTTGATTCTTTAGAAGGCTTTTGCTTAGCGTTAATAAGATCATAAATAACTTTAGGAAGCTTCCAAAGCATAAACCTATTAACATTTTCAGGATGATTATTATCTTCTAATACCTGAAT